>Ga0208695_1000855_pt1 | contig 29272 bp, 27 predicted proteins | sample AD_UKC111_MetaG_FD_184449 | JGI IMG/M metagenome (GOLD analysis project Ga0208695, IMG submission 184449) | Active sludge microbial communities of municipal wastewater-treating anaerobic digesters from Hong Kong - AD_UKC111_MetaG (SPAdes)... | ecosystem: Engineered > Bioreactor > Anaerobic >...
ACCTGATTGCCTTCTTCATCATCCTGAGCGCAGCGGCGACGCTGCATCGTGCGGGTGTCACCGATATCCAGACTTCCGCGCAGGCCGCCGAAGCGTTGCGCCCGCTGGCCGGCAATTTCGCCTTTCTATTGTTCAGCCTCGGCATCATCGGCACCGGCATGCTTGCAGTGCCGGTGCTGGCCGGCTCGGCGGCTTACGCGGTGGTGGAAAGCTTCGACTGGAAGAGCGGCCTCGACAAGAAACTGCACGAAGCGAAGGAGTTCTACGGCATCATCGCCTTCGCCACCGTCGGCGGCGTCGCCCTCAACTTCACACCGATCGACCCGATCAAGGCGCTGTACTGGAGCGCCGTCATCAACGGTGTCATCGCTCTGCCGATCATGGTGGTGATGATGCTGCTCGGCAGCAACCCAAAGGTGATGGGCCACTTCGTCATCGGCCGCCGGCTGCGCTGGCTGGGGTGGCTGGCGACGGTTGTGATGGCGGTCGCGGTGGTGGCCATGTTTGTGACGATTTGATTTGGCTGTCGACAAACCAAGCGCCAACATCGCACCCGCATCGTTGTAGCGGGAGATTTCCGCTAAAGTTGTCGTTCGTGCAGCAATTGATGCGGGAATATCTGTCGTGTCGCCAAGACTTGTAGCGAAGATCGAATCCGAGGAGCCGACGCTGCGTTTAGCTGTCTTGATCGATGCAGACAATGCCCAGGCAGCAGTCATTGAAGGCCTGCTCGCCGAAATTGCACGATTCGGAGAAGCCACTGTAAAGCGCATTTATGGCGACTTCACATCCCCTACGAGCGCGTCGTGGAAGAAAGTCCTTCAAAGGTATGCGATCAAGCCCGTGCAGCAGTTCGCGTACACGACGGGGAAGAACGCGACCGACAGCACGCTGATCATTGACGCGATGGATCTACTCTACACGCGAAAATTTGATGGATTCTGCCTCGTTACTAGTGACAGCGACTTCACGGGGCTTGCCATGCGGTTGCGTGAAGAAGGCCTAACGGTGCTTGGCTTCGGTGAAAAGAAAACGCCCGATGCGTTCCGTAACGCATGCCACAAATTTGTGTTTACTGAACTGCTTCGCCCGCCGGTAGTGATCGAGCAAGTTGTGGACTTCAAGAAGCCTGACAATGAAACGAAAGTCAGTCCGCCACAGCAGACACCGGAAGCGGTAGAGGCGAAGCGAGAGTTTCCCCGAAAATTCGTCTTGGAGGCCTTGGAGCAATCGATTGACGACGCTGGTTGGGCGCACTTGGGAACCTTTGGAAGCTACCTCACCAAGTTGCAACCAGACTTCGACTCGCGGCTTTACGGTTACAAGAAGCTGTCCGATCTGGTCAGAGCGAAGACGGAGCTATTCGCAACTGAGGAGCGGCAAGTTCCGGGTGGAGATCAGAAGATGCTTTACCTCCGTGCGAAGTAAGCGAAATATTGCATAACGCCTTTGCGCCTTACTCCGGGTGAGTTGGTTACCCGCTACTCGTCGCCTGCCCATTTCGCGAACTGAAATGGAACCTTATCGTTCGCTCCGCTGAATACAGCATGTAGTGACTTGCGGCCGCCGATTGCTTCGGCCTGCTGCCTGTGCGCGCGCGCATCGGTACGCGCGGCGACACGGATCAAACAGGGAGACGAATCATGGAATTGCTGCACGCGATCTTCGCGTTCAATCTGGTGACTAGCCTGGGCATACTCGGCGCTGCCTATGCCATTCACCGGCGCGACGACACGACCATCGACGGCCGACCCCTGCCGCGCCTGAGCTTTGCCGGCATGTCTGGCGCCGCGCTGGCGCTGGGCATGGTGAGCGCGGTGGCAACGCTGTTTGTCTGACGCACGCTTGATTGGGCAAACAGCATCAGCGCTACTTTGCGCCAGCAGCCTCCAGCACGCGCACAATCTCCGTCTGATTACCTTCCCGCGCGATCTGCAGCGGCGTGCGGCCACGATCATCCCGTGCATTGACGTTGGCGCCCCGCGCGATGGCGTTGCGCACCGATTCAACCTGACCTGAACGTAGCGCCGAGAACAGCGCCAAGTTGGCCATGCCTTGTTGCATCGGTGGCGTCATGTCACCGATACGCGCTGGCGCTGCGGCCGCAGGCATTGGTGGCGGAGCAGCGCCCGCTGCCGCTGCCGGGGCGGCAGGCGCAGCAGCGGGTGCCGTTGCGACCGCCATCGCCTGTTCGGAAACTGCCTTTGCACGTGCATCAGCACGCGGATCTGCCCGTTCGTTGCGCGCAAGCGCCCCGGACGCGGCGACTCCGCTGGCGATTGCTGCGTCAGTCGTCGCTGCTGCTGGCTGCTCGGTTTTGGCCGCCCGGACGGCGGTGCTGCGCTTGGCCAATTCGGCCAACGCGACCGCGTCTTCCGCGGGGGGCGCGGCGGCGGCGGCCGGCGAGGCCGGGAACGGCTGCGGAGTACGAGCCGCCATGACAGGTGCGGCAGGTGCCGGCGGTGCCGGTGGCGCCGCAGGAATGACCGGGGCTGCGCTCGGGACAGGTTTCGCCAGCGCGATGACTGACTCATCCGCTTTCACCTTGGCGCGACCGGCCTCGCTGTCAGCGCGGGCACGGCCGACGTTGAACGCCATCAGGTCTTCTGCGCTCTCCCGTTTCGCTGGTAGGGCCGTAGCGGGCGCGGTATCGCGTGCCGCCGACTTGGCGCCACCCATCGCGGCGCGATCCGTGCTGGTGGTACCAGCGACAGCGATTTGTGCCTCTGCCGGTGGTGCGGCGGCCGGTGTCGGCGCTGCGGCGCTCGCTGCGACGGGTTGCGCCGTGTTGGCAGCGATGGCCGCGTTGGCGCCGTCGTTGCCATCGCGCGCTGCTTTCTCGCTCGCAGTCGAGGACACCGCCGCCGGCGCACTCGCTGCAGCGACTGCTGACTCGGGGGCGGGTTGCGTCGTAAGCCGGTACATCCAGACACCAGCAATGCCGAGCACCAGCCCGGCCGCTGCGCGCCAGTACCACGCCCGGTCGTTCGCTGCCCGGCGGATGACGATGGCTTCCGGCATCGCGCGCAGGTCAGCAGGCTGTGCATTGGCCTGCTTGTCGCTCGCCTGTGCGACGACACGCGCGTGCGCCAGCACGGCATCGCGCACACGTGGGCTGGGGCGTGCGTCGTCGTGCGCGCTGGCTTGACGATAGGCGTCGAGCAGCGCGTCGGGGCGCTTGCCATCGGTATTGTGTGGCTCGCTCATGCGCGCACCTCCGCGAAATCGGCGAGCAGTTCCTTCAGCTTGTTGCGCGCGTAGCGCAGGCGACTCTTGGCGGTTTCGAACGACACGCCCGTGGCGGCTGCAATGTCATCCACGCTCATGTCGCCTTCGGCTTGCAGCAGGAAGGCTTCGCGCTGGTCGGGCGGCAGTTGTTCAATGGCGGCGAGCAGCGCTTTTGCCTGTTCGCGCGAGGTCACCTGCCGCAGCGGGCCGAGGCGGGAATCGGCAGCGAGATCGGAGAACATCGATTCGCCGTCGTCGTTCTCGGCGTCGATGCTGGTGTGATTCTTTGCCGTGCGGGCATGATCGATCACGCGGTTGCGCGCCATGGTGAACAGCCAGGTCTTGAACTTTGCGGTGGGCTCATAGCTTGCCGCCGTGCGGGCAACCGCGAACCATAGCTCCTGCACCAGATCGTCGGCCACGGCCTGGTTCTGCACGCTGCGGAACACGAAACGCCAGACGCCGGTTTCGTGACGGTCATAGAGCTGTTCGAACGCGTTCATATTGCCTCGCGCAAACGCCAGCATCAGGGCTTCATCAGTCTCGTTGGAAGGTGGCGCGGCCATGCACGGGATTATCCATGCATGGCCGCTCTCTTTGTCGCCCGGCGCTGACCGCTCCGGTGACCCGTTCTGCCTAGCGCCAGTGACGCGGCGGATCCGGCACGTAGCCGAGGTTGTCCGGGAACGGGTTCGGTGTGCGCTGCCACGGGCGCGGCGACTGGATCACCCCCATCGACACCAGATTCTCGTAGCTGTCGTAGCGGATGCGGATGGTTTCGTTCGGCGACGATTGCGCGCGCTCGAACGAGGTGTGAGTCACCTGCGACCACTCACGTTCACCGTGGCCGGTGCCGAGCTTTTCGCGTGCTGCCTCGGCGCGACCGTCGTAGCGCGGCTCGGCGCGTTTCGCCATCTCGGCGGGTGGAGCGCTGGCGGCGGGGGCAGCCGGTGCCGGCTGCGCAGTATTTGACGCGGAGTCAGCAGCACGGCCGGCCGCGCCGGTTTCCATGTCCGATTTGCGACCCCCTTGTGGCCACCACGGTGGCGACATCTGCGGCGTGACTTGAACCGGCGGCTGGTAGACGCGTTCCTTGAAGAGGGCGACGCCGATCACGCCGACGTTCGCCGGGCGCCCGGTGCGCTCGGCGTAGGACGCCGGGGATGCGACGAATTCGAAGGCCGCGACCTCGGCGTTGCTCTTGCGCCAGCCGGTCACTTCGTAGCGCTGGTAGCCGTTGAACACGTAGCCCGACTGCTCGGTGCTGGCAGTCTGGCCGTTGAGCACATTGACGCCATCGACCGACATCACTGCCAGTACGCGACCGCCGGAGGCGTTGGCCACCGACACCGAGTATTTGGCGCCGGGCGTGCCGGCCACCCAGTATTCGCCGCGGTAGTAGTGCACCGGCAGCGTTTGCCCGGTGCTGCGGTCAACGACGGTCACGTCGGCCAGACGGCCGATGGCGCTGGCGTTCATCGATACCGCAGCGGTGGCAGCAAGAACGGCGGTGAACAAGGCTTTGTGCAACATGGCGGGCTCCTTCAGCTTGCCTGCACGCCCCGGAAATGAGGCGGTTAGTGACTGAAACGAGCCGGCGTGGCAAACGGGGTTAACGACAGCGAAAAAGGCTCGCGAGCCCTATGCAGACGTTATGACTTTTTCGTCCAAGCACCATTGATCGAGGGGTACGGGCCGATTTCCACAGAAGTCGACATGGCCGCGAAATACACCCATAGCCCTTATCGAATGGGGCTTTCAGGCAAAAGCTGTAATGGATGCCGCTAACGGTGCGCAGCCACTGGCGGTGCTTCGCTGGGCTGGCCGATCGTGATGATGGTGGTCGGTACGCCGGTGGGCAGACCTGCGGTGTCGTTGAGCATCTCGCGCAGCGTCGCGCCGTCGATCAACTGCAGATTGCGCCCGCTGGCAAACGCCAGGGTTTCACGGGTGAATTGGCCGGTGGTGACGATGAAGCCCCCCGCAGCATGCCGGGCGCGCACCTGGTTGTGCAACTCGCGCGCCGTCGTGACTTCAATGGACGGCGAGCGCCATTCCAGACAGTGGACGAGGAAATACTCGCCTGACTTGCGCAGCACCATGTTGCTGGCGCCATCTGGAGCTCGCTTGCCTTCGCTGCCGACCAGATAGCCGCGATGGCGGAACGCCTGGCTGACCAGCAGCTCGAACTGCTGCCACGTCAGCCGGTTGAGCGGCACCAGCATTGGATTGGGCGATACCTCGGCCGCACGCTGCAACTGGCGCCGGCGCTGCAGGGTGTTGACCAGCAGCAGAATGGCGATCACCAGCAGTAGCCCGACCACTACCAGCAGCCACAGATCGGCGCTGGCAAAAAAGCCGGTGGCAGGTTGTGCGGCGGGGTTCATGGTTGGGGCGGGAGGACAGCGGACAACGACAAAGTGACATTTTGCGTCATCTCGACGTGTTGCAAGCTGCGAGATGCCGGAATGTGCTGGCCGGTGTGCGGCGAGCGACCACCGGCGCAACAGCAATCGTCGGTGCGACGTGCGCATCAGTTTGGAATGAGCGGTACGCCGCATCGACATCGCCGCCAGACGCCGCTACCATGCAGCGCACAGGAGGTCACCATGCAGTCAGTCTTCGCTTCGTTTCGCCGCTTACCCGGCGCTGTCTTGACTTGCGCCGCCGTTTTCGGCGCTGCGGTATCCATCGCCCCAGTCGCTGCGCAGGCGCCCGCCAGCGGCTTCCCGGACAAACCTTTGCGCATCGTCGTCACCTTCACGACCGGCGGCGCACCCGACATCCTGGCGCGCATCCTCTCGGAAAAGATGTCGGCGAGCTGGGGGCAGCCAGTGGTGGTGGACAACAAGCCCGGCGCCGGCGGCAATCCTGGCGCAGATTTCGTCGCCAAATCGCCGGCTGATGGCTACACCGTCGTCGTTGGCACGGTGGGGACGCACTCGATCAACCCGGCGCTTTACTCGAAGATGCCGTACGACGCGGTGAAGGACTTCGCGCCGATCACACTGCTGGCCACCACCCCCAACATGCTGGTGATCAACAATGACGTGCCGGCGAAAAACCTCAAGGATTTCATCGCCCTTGGCAAGAAGGAGGGCAAGATGACCTTCGCGTCGTCGGGCTCGGGCACTTCGATCCATGTCTCGGGTGAACTGTTCAAGACGATGACCGGCATCGACATGGTTCATGTGCCCTACAAGGGCCGCGCAACGGCGATCCCCGACGTGCTCGGCGGCCGTGTCACCATGATGTTCGACAACATGCCGTCGAGTCTGGCGCTGGTGCGCGAAGGCAAACTGCGCGCACTGGGCGTCACCAGCGCCCAGCGCTCGCCTGCCGCGCCGGAGATCCCGACGATTGCGGAGTCCGGCTTGCCAGGCTTTGATGCCGTCAGCTGGTTCGCGCTATTCGCACCAGCCGGCACGCCGAAACCCATCGTCGACAAATGGGCCACCGAGGTGCGGCGTGTGCTGAAGTTGCCGGACGTCGCCAAACGTCTCGCTGATAACGGCCTGGAACCGGTCGGCTCCACGCCGGAGGAGCTGGCGGCGTATCAGCGCGCCGAAATCACCAAGTGGGCGAAAGTGGTCAAGGACTCCGGCGCCAAGGCGGACTGAATCGCGGGTATGTGTGGCCAGCGCTCGCGACCGGGTGAGTGCTCTACTGGCGCGACAGTGATCTTGCGCCGCATCAAGGAAAGCCCCCCGTAGCAGGCACACCATACGAAACATAGCGATGCGCAGATGACATTCGTCACCTGCGAAACATCGCAGTTTCGGAGGTTGCCGTGAAGTTGCGTCATGTCGTGGGTGTGTTGCTGGCTGCAGTGCTGGCGACGGTTTCACTGTCTGCTGCTGCCGTTTGCCAGGCGCCGCTGTCCGGTCTGGTGAACTGGTGGAGGGCCGAGGGTAACGGCGCGGATGTGGTGGGGTCCTACAACGGCGCGCGCATGCTGGGGGCTGGCTTCGCGGCGGGTCAGCATGGGCAGGCATTCAATCTGGATGGCGTTGACGACTATGTGCATGTTGGCATGCTCGGCAACATTGGTGTCAACGAGGCGGATCCGTTCTCGGTGTCGTTGTGGGTGAACGCGCTGGAACTGACCCGTAACTCACCGCAAGTCATTGCCAGCAACTACATGGGCGAGCGGGGCGGTACTGGTGACTATTACACCTACCTGTTCACCGTGATGGACCAGCTGTACTTCGGGGTTGGCAAACGTCAACTTGCCGGCATCACGGTGTACGCCACGTTGCCGGCTGGTTGGCATCTGGTGACTGGCACTTACGACGGCTCGTCTGTTTCGATCTACGTCGATGGCGTTTTGGTTGAGACCGGCACGCGCCCGTTCAGCGACTCCGTGCCCAACACTCGCGGCTGGAACTTCGGAGACTTCTCGCCGGAAACCAACTGGTCTCACCTGACGCTCGGCGGCGCAGACCGCAATGGTGCCTTCACCGGTCAGCTCGACGAGATTCAGGTGTTCGACCGGGCGCTGACGGCGGACGAGGTGGCGAGCTTGTATCAGGCCGCTGGTGACGTGTGCGGATCACCGACGCCAACGCTTGATATCGATGGCAATGCGCTGGGTGGCAAATACACTGCGCTCACCGATGGCGTGCTCGCGCTACGTTACCTGCTTGGGCTTTCCGGCCCTGCGATGACGGCGGGAGCGACAGGCGACAACCCGGCGCGCGACGACAGCGCCATGTTGCTCCATCTCGACAACATGCGCTGGGCGCTTGATGTGGACGACAGTGGTGTCGCGGATGCAGCGACTGACGGCCTGATGATCCTGCGCTATCTGCTCGGCTTCCGCGGCAATGCGCTGATCGCCGACGCACTCGGTACCAATGCTGGCCGGACGACGCCGGCAGCCATCGAGTCCTGGCTTGCGACGCTGACGCCGTGAAGCCTGCAGGTTTTCAAATACCGCGCAGCTTCGCCGCTATTTGGCCAGTATCCAGGTGATGACCTGCTTCGCGATGAAACCGGTCATACCAAAGCCGAGGGCAAGAAAGAGGACGAAGGTACCAAGCTTGCCTGCTTTGCTCTCCCAGGCGAGCTGGGCGATGATGAACACCATGTAGAGCATGAAGGCGCCAACGCCGAAGGTGAGGCCGAACCACGAAATCTGTGCCTCGGTGAAGCCGAAGATCATGCTGACACCCTGGTAGCGTCAGCCGCGGCAGGTGCGATGCGTTCCGGGATCGCCGTTGCATCGACCAGCTCGCGATAGGCGTGCCAGCTTGCATGGCCAAGCATCGGCACGATGACGATCATGCCGAGCAGTGCGGTGACGAAGCCACAGAAAGTGAAGATCATCAGCATCGCGGCCCACAGCGCCATCGTGACCGGATTGGTGAGGACGACGCGCCAGCTGACCAGCACGGCATCAAGGGCGTTGACGTGGCGGTCGAGCAGGAGCGGCATTGAGATCACGCTGGAGGCAAACACCGGCGCGGCAAGGACACCACCCATGGTGAGCCAGGCCTCGAACACAAGGTGATCCGGTGCCAGCACGATGTGGCGCACGAAGTCTTCGGGCGTTGCGATGGGTACCGGTGAGAAGAGCGTGATGAACGCCGCCGAGGTGAGCACCCAGCCAGTGCCGGCGAGCGCGAGCAGCAGACCGAAGCGCACCAGACACCAGTAGCTGGCGGGATCAGAGCGCCGGTTGACGCCCCAGTGTGTCCATGTGCGCAGCAGTAGCGCCATGTCGGCCGGCTCGCCGCGCTCCAGTGCACGGCTGAGCGCGTAAAGGCCGGTGGCCAATACCGGCGCAACGACGAGGAAGCCGGAGAACGCCCCAGCGAGCAACCAGAAGCGGTCGCGTGCCAGCGCGAACAGCGCGGCGCCGAAGATAGCTACTGCGATGCCATGAGCCACGCTGACCCAACGACAAGCGATGAAATCGCGACCCGCACGTGCCATCCAGTGAAAGGGCCGGGTTGGGCTGACCGAGTGCACGACGATTGCCGCCATGCGATTACGCCGCCGGGCGAGCGTTTGCGGGGATGATGGCAAGTGGTGGGGAGTGGGGGGCTCGTTCACGGCACGAAGTCTACGGATTCACTGAGACGTCGCCGCTGACCTGTGTCAATCCGGTTGCCGCCCTTGCCAGGCGCAAGGTGGTCAGATGACCGGCTCCTTCAGTCCTTCTTTCGCCACCACACGCTGCACCGCCGGGCGGGCCAGCATGCGGTGCATGAACGGGCCGAGATGCGGCCAGAAGGCGACGTTGCTCGCTTTCTGCGTGGCTGGCGGCGCGCCTTCAAAAACTCGCGTCCAGCGACCCAGCATGAAGGTGTAGATGTCGAGCACGCTGAATTTTTCACCCATCATCCACGGTCCATCACTCTGCGCCAGTTGGTCATCGAGTTGCTTGAGCATCGCGCCCATGCGCTCCTGCGTCCTGGCCTTGATGGCGGCAACCGCAGACGGGTCAGTCGCCGCGGTGTAGCGGTCGGTGTAGAAGTACATGATCACCGCTGGTTGCAGCGTGTTGGTCATCCACATCAGCCACTTGTAAAAATGGGCTCGCTCAACGGTACCGACGGCCGGAGCCAAGCCAAACTGCGGATATTTGTCGGTGAGGTAGAGGCAGATCGCTGCTGTTTCGTAAAGCACCAGATCGTCATCGATCAGTACCGGAATCAGGCCATTTGGATTGAGCTTGAGGTACTCTGCGGACTTGTGCGCGTTGTTGGCTCGATCCACCTGCTTCAGCTCGAACGGCAGGCCCATCTCTTCGAGCAGGATGTGCGGCGTGATCGACGCGTTCGACGGTGCGTAGTGCAGCTGGATCATGACGAGTGTTCCTTTTGACGACGGCGATGACGGTCAGAACGCGGCTTCCGCCAGCGCCAACGTGCCTTCCGAGCCGTTGACGATCACCTCGGCTGCGGCAATCGCCTCCGGGATCATGGTGTCAGCGAAGTAGCGCATCGTTGCGATCTTCGCTTCAAGGAATGCGCGGTCATCGCTGCCCGCGTTGATGCGCTGTTCGGCTGCCAGCGCGACGCGCGCCAGTTGCCAGCCGCCGCAGACGATGCCGAACAGCTTCACCATCGGCACCGAGCCCGCGAAGCAGGCGCGGACGTTCTGGTTGAAGTTCGCGAGATTGAATTCAACTGCACGTTCAACGGCATCAATGCCTTCGACCAGGCGCTTGTGCGAGGCTTTCAGATGCGGGTTGGACGATTTCGCCAGCTCTGCGCAGAATGCACGCATGGTCGTGATCAGTGCCTTGGCAGTGACGCCGCCTTCACGCGCCATCTTGCGGCCGACGAGATCGTTGGCCTGAATGGCAGTGGTGCCCTCGTAGATCGTGGTGATGCGGGCGTCGCGGTAGTGCTGGGCGGCGCCGGTTTCCTCGACGAAGCCCATGCCACCGTGGACCTGAATGCCCTGATAGGTGACGTCCTGCGCCATCTCGGTGGCCCAGCCCTTGTGCACGGGAATCATGAGTTCAACGAAGGCCTGATTGGCCTTGCGCACTTCGGCGTCGGGATGGGCCTCAGCGAGATCGAATGCGTAGCCGGTGGCAATCGCCAGCGCGCGTGCCGCCTCGGTCTGCGCCCGCATCCGCAGCAGCATGCGGCGTACGTCGGGGTGACGGATGATCGGTACCGACGGATTCTTCGGCGCACCGACATCGCGCGACTGCACGCGCTCGCGGGCGAAGGCGACGGCACGCTGGTAGGCACGCTCGGCGATACCCACGCCCTGCAGGCCGACGCCGAAGCGTGCCAGGTTCATCATGACGAACATGTATTCAAGGCCGCGATTGACCTCGCCGACCACGTAGCCAACCGCACCGCCTGCGTCGCCGAACTGCATCACGCAGGTGGGTGAGCCGTGAATGCCCAGCTTGTGTTCGATCGACACGCACTGTGCATCGTTGCGGGCACCCAGCGAACCATCCTTGTTGACCAGGAACTTCGGCACAGCGAAAAGCGAGATACCCTTCACGCCCTCCGGTGCATCGGGCAGGCGGGCCAGCACCAGATGCACGATGTTCTCGGTGAAATCGTGCTCGCCGAAGGTGATGAAGATCTTGGTGCCAAAAATCCGGAAGGTGCCGTCGGGCTGCGGTTCAGCACGTGTCTTCACCAGCGCCAGATCAGAGCCTGCCTGTGGCTCGGTCAGATTCATGGTGCCGGTCCACCCGCCGCTCACCATCTTCGGAACAAAGATCTGCTTCAGCTCATCCGAGCCGGCCAGCAGCAGCGCCTCAATGGCACCCTGGGTCAGCATCGGCAGCAGGCCGAAGCTCATGTTCGACGAATGCACCATCTCGTCGGTCAACGTGATCAGTGAGCGCGGCATGCCAAGGCCACCAAACGCCTCCGGCATCGGCAGCGCTGCGCCGCCCATGGCGCAATAGGCGTCGTAGGCGGTCTTGAAGCCTTTGGGCGTCGATACCGAGTTGTCGGCGGGATTGTGCCTCGCACCTTCCTGATCACCCGACCAGTTCAGCGGATCAAGTACCTCGTTGGCAAACTTGGCCGACTCTTCAATGATCGCGAACACCGTGTCCGGCGTCGCTTCAGCGAAATGCGGCAGCGCCGACAGCTCGCTCAGCGGCGCGATGGTTTCGAGAAGAAGACGATACTCTTTGACAGGGGCGTGATAAGTGCTCATGGCGCGTTCTCTGCGGGCGGTGGCGGGCTGGGCGGAAATAAAAAAGCGGGCAACCGCCCGCTTTGTGACTGGGTGATTAGAGCTGGCTGGTCAATTGCGGCACGGCCTCAAAGAGGTCGGCCACCAGACCATAGTCGGCCACGCTGAAGATCGGCGCGTCGGGGTCTTTGTTGATGGCGACGATGACCTTGCTGTCCTTCATACCGGCCAGATGCTGGATCGCACCGCTGATGCCGACGGCGACGTAGAGCTCTGGCGCGACGATCTTGCCGGTCTGACCGACCTGGTAATCGTTCGGCACAAAGCCCGCGTCTACCGCAGCGCGTGAAGCGCCCATGGCGGCGTTGAGCTTGTCGGCCAGCGGTGTCAGTACCTCGCGGTATTTCTCGCCGGAACCCAGGCCGCGGCCACCCGAGACAATGATCTTGGCAGCGGTCAGTTCCGGGCGTTCGCTCTTGGTGATTTCAGCCGAGACAAAGCTCGCCACGCCGCTGTCGGCAACGGCAGCGACCGCCTCGACGGCACCACTACCGCCAGCTGTTGCAGCCGCTGCGAAAGCGGTACCACGCACGGTGATGATCTTCACGCTGTCCGACGATTTGACCGTCGCGTAGGCGTTGCCTGCGTAAATTGGGCGCACAAAGGTGTCCGCGTCGACGACCTTGATGATGTCGCTGATCTGGGCCTTGTCGAGGAGGGCTGCCACGCGTGGCGCAACGCTCTTGCCGTACGCAGTAGCGGGGGCGAGGATGTGGCTGTAGCTGCCGGCGACGGCGACGATCTGCGCCGCTGCGTTTTCTGGCAGCAGATTGGCATGCGCGGCACCGTCGGCATGCAGCACCTTGCTGACGCCAGCGACTTGCGCTGCGGCGGTTGCAGCTGCGCCCGCGTTGTTGCCGGCCACCAGCACATGCACATCGCCACCGATCGCCGCTGCGGCCGAGATGACGTTGAGCGTGGCTGCTTTGAGCGAGCCGTGATCGTGTTCTGCAATAACGAGATTGGCCATGATCAGATCACCTTCGCTTCATTCTTGAGTTTGTCGATCAGGGCGGCTACATCGGCCACCTTTACACCGCCCTGGCGCTTCGGTGGCTCTTCCACACTCAGCGTGGTCAGACGCGGCGTGACATCTACGCCGAGGTCCGCCGGCTTCACGTTGTCGAGCTGCTTCTTTTTCGCCTTCATGATGTTGGGCAGCGTGGCGTAGCGCGGCTCGTTCAGGCGTAGATCAGTGGTGATGATGGCGGGCAATTTCAGTGCGACGGTTTCGAGACCACCGTCGACTTCGCGGGTCACGGACGCGGTGTCGCCCGCAACTTCCACTTTGGAGGCAAACGTCGCCTGGCCCCAGCCGAGCAGCGCAGCCAGCATCTGGCCGGTCTGGTTGGCGTCGTCGTCAATCGCCTGCTTGCCAAGTACCACCAGTTTCGGCTGTTCCTTGTCGACCACTGCCTTGAGCAGTTTCGCCACCGCCAGCGGTTGCAGATCAGCGTCCGTCTCGATCAGGATGCCGCGATCAGCGCCGATCGCCATCGCGTTGCGCAGTGTTTCCTGGCATTGCGCCACACCGGCAGACACGGCGATGATTTCGGTCGCCACGCCTTTTTCCTTCAGGCGAACCGCTTCTTCAACAGCGATTTCGCAGAACGGATTCATCGACATCTTGACGTTCGCGATATCGACGCCCGAGTTGTCGGGCTTGACGCGCACTTTCACGTTGTAGTCCACAACGCGCTTGACCGGGACGAGTATCTTCACACCTGCTCCTGAGGGCGGAAATTGCGCAACCACGCGTATGGACGCATGACGCACCGCCGGTTGACGTTAACGTTAGCCGCCCATTATAAAAACTGGCGCACGCGGGCGGCGATTCTTCGCGCAGTGCTTTGAGCCGTGGCTCTAAAGCCCGGCCCGTGACGACGTGGCGGGGGGACGCCGACGATGGCCGCGTCTTCGGGTACGCTCGCAGAATGGAAGCCAGTTTCACAAAACGCCGTGGCCGGTGGCATGCAGGAGCAATGCTGCTGTTGCTGGTATTAACGGCGGCTTACGTGCTGGCGGCGGCCAGGGCAAAGACCTGGTCAACGTCGCTGACGACCACTGCTGATTCCATCCTCATCGTCAGCAATCTGTTGCCGACTTCGCCTGCTTTTGCAGTTGGTGTTTTGCGCAACGATGTTGTGCAGCCGGCGGAGCTGCGCTTCGCGAACACTAGTGCTTATCGCTGTACCGCCTGCGCCGACGGCGCCGCACATTGGATAGTGGAGGTGCTAGGTGGGCTACCCGAGACAACCTCAATCGCTGCACTATCGCCGCCGACTGCTACGCTACCGCGATGAGTAATGACGTGGAGCAGCAAACGCCGGCCGTGCGGGAAACTGCGGGGCAGGCGGGTCGCTATCTGATTGGGGCGTTCATTGCGCTGGCAATTGACGCAACCATCGTGTCGGTCATGGTGAGCATGGGGGCCCCCGTACTGATTGCCCGCCTGCTGGCGATGCTGGCTGGCGTGACCACGACCTATGCTTTCAATCGTCGCTACACCTTTGCCCCCAGCCATCCGGCATCATTTGCCGATTGGGGGCGCTACGTGGCAGCGCAATCAGTCGGCTCCGCCATCAATTTCGCGCTGTCGACCGGTTTGTTGTGGCTGTCCGACCGGTCTGTGCTGCAAATTTGGGGCGCGGTGATAGTGGGGGCAGGGGCCGGCTTCTGCGTGAATTTCTTCACAGCCCGCCGCTTGTTGCATAACTCCGATACGGCGCAGTAGAAATCGGGCCGCTAGTCGCGTCCGTCTGGTCGCCGGCCGCGAATATCCACCGCCGTCGTCGGATCGAGGCTGGCTGGAGTGATGGGTGGCACCAGGGCCGCCGACCGGCTTACGCGGCGCATATAGCCGAGCGCGGTCAGCGGAACGCCAATCGCCCACAGTCCGGCGACGATTGCGACAGAGCGCCAGGAAAACTCGGCGAACAACATGGCGACGCCGGCAATGAGCATTACCATCGTCGTGACCGGAAGCATCACCAGCAGACTCATGCGATAGCGTTGCCACCAGCTCTGTCGCGACCACTCGCGCAGGGTGTCCCACGCCTCCTGCGGTGGTGGCACGTTGCGGTCGATGATGCTCATCGGCTGCTCCAGGCCGGCATTGGCCGCTTGGCGATGAAAGCGTCAATGCCCGCCTGGGCATCGCCCGACTGCATGTCGCTCGCCATGTTGCCAGCGGCCAATTGGTAAGCCGCATCAAGCGGATACCCCTGCCCTTGCCGTAGTTGCCGCAGCAACCGTTTTCCGGACGCCAGCGCGTAGCGGGACTTCGATGCCAACTGATCAGCCAAGCTCTGTACTTCTTGCATAAGGCAATTATCGTCTACGCAGCGGTTGACCAGGCCCCACGCGGCAGCCTGCTCAGCGTCAACAAACTCACCGGTCAGCAGCATTTCCGCTGCGTGCTTCGGCGCCAGGCTTCGGCTGAGCGCAACGGCGGGCGTCGAACAGAACAATCCCAAGTTGATGCCGCTGGTGGCGAACCGCGCCGAACGGGCGGCTACGGCGAGGTCGCAGGAGGCGACCAGCTGACAGCCTGCAGCGGTTGCAACGCCCTGCACGGCAGCAATCACTGGCTGCTGCAGCTCAGCAATGGTCAGCATCAGCCGCGAGCAACGGTTGAACAGTTCGTTCTGCCAGCTTTCGGCGGGGTTGGCGCGCATCTCGCGCAAATCGTGGCCGGCGCAAAACGCCTTCCCGCTGGCGGCAAGCACCAACACTGAGCACGCCGGATCGCGCGAGGCTGATTCGAGGGCTTGCTGCAGGGCTGCAAGCATGTCCGATGAGAGGGCGTTGTATTGCGCCGGCCGGTTCAGGGTAAGGGTTACCACGCTCCCGCTGGCGGTCCGCAGCACGGGAGCATCTTCTACACTACCGGGTTGTTTTACATCCATTGGCGCGCCAGCAGCAGTTGAGCTATGGGCCATCGACTCTCCAAGATTACAACGAAAACCGGCGACGGTGGCACCACTGGTCTCGGCGATGGTTCGCGCGTACCGAAAACGCATCCGCGGATTGCTGCGATCGGCGAAGTCGACGAACTGAATTGCGTGGTCGGGCTGTTGCTGACGGAGACGCTGCCGGACCAGCTTCGCGAGTCTCTGGTTGACGTCCAGCACGACCTGTTCGATCTTGGCGGCGAGCTGTCGATTCCGGGCTACACCGCGATTGGCGAGACACATGTGGCTCGGCTCGAAGCGTTGTCAGAATCGCTCAACGCGGAGCTGCCCATGCTCAAGGATTTCATCCTGCCTGGCGGTTCGCGGGCAGCGGCTTACGCGCATCTGGTGCGAACGGTGTGCCGCCGCGCTGAGCGGGCGGTGCTGGTGCTGGCGGCGAGCGAGACGGTTTCTGACTATGCCCGCGTCTACCTCAATCGCCTCAGCGACCTGGCTTTCGTGCTGGCGCGCACACTTAACCGTGCTGCCGGACAGCCGGACGTGCTGTGGCGCAAGGATCGCCGCGCCAATGCAACTCCGGCTTAAGACGGTGAAAAGCGCTCACTATCGTTAACCCCGGCCGCTGCGATCTGCTCATCCTGCAGTACGCGGCACCGACGAATCTGGCGCCTACCCGGCGTCATCAGCATCAGTAAGGTCCCCATGCACAACCCGCTTCTTGCCACCTGGAACGCCCCGTACGGTCTGCCGCCTTTTGCGGAGACGCGTCCTGAACATTTTGGCCCAGCCTTTGCTGCCGCATTTGCAGAGCATCATGCCGAGCTCGACGCCATTGCTGGCAATCCCGAGCCCGCGACGTTCGCCAACACAATCGCGGCGTTCGATCGTGCCGGCTGGAAGTTTGTCCGCTTCGGCGAAATGTTCTGGAATTTGAGCGCTGCCCACACCAGTCCCGCGCTGGAAGCAGTGGAGCGCGAGCTGGCGCCAAAGATTGCCATGCATCAGAGCGCCGTTTACATGCATCAGACGCTGTTCTCGCGCATCGACACCGTCGTAAATTCTGCCGACATGCAGTTGCTGGCGGACGAGGACCGTCGCCTGGCGGAGCGCGTGCACCTCGACTTCGTTCGTCAAGGCGCACGCATCGCCGCCGACCAGCGTGAGCGTTACGCCGCCATCGTGGGCCAGCTGGCAACGCTGTGCACGCAGTTCTCGCAGAATGTGCTGAAGGACGAAACCGACTGGGTGCTCTGGCTTGAGGACGAAGCGTCGCGCGCCGGATTGCCAGCCGATGTCCTCAACTCGGCGCGCGCCGCAGCGGCAGAGCGCGGGCGAGCTGACGGCTGCGCGATCACGTTGTCGCGCAGCTCGGTGGTGCCGTTTCTCACCTTCTCCACGCGGCGTGACCTGCGCAAGGTCGCCTTCGACGCCTGGGTCTCGCGTGGTGCGCATGATGGCCCGAGCGACAACCGTCAGATCATTGTCGATATCCTCAAGCTGCGTCAGGAGCAGGCCGAGCTGCACGGTTACAAAACATTTGCCGATTTTCAGCTGGTGGATCGCATGGCGAAAACGCCCGAGGCCGCGCGCGCGCTGATGCTGCAGGCGTGGGAGCCGGCGAAGGCCACGCTCGTTCGTGAAGCCGCGCTGCTCAACGCAAGCCGCATCGCGCACGGGCAGACTGAGGCACTCGAACCCTGGGACTGGCGTTTCTACGAGGAAAAGGTGCGACAGTCGCACTTCGAGCTGGACGACACGGTGGTGAAACCCTATTTCGAGCTTGACCGCATGATTGCCGCGATGTTTGGCGTGGCGGGACGGTTGTTTGGACTCAGTTTCAAGGAAGTCACGCAGGCGCCGGGCATCAAGCTTTATCACCCGGATGCGCGACTGTTCGAAGTGCATCGTGAAGGCAAGCTGAAAGCGCTGTTCATTTCCGACAATTTCGCACGTTCGTCGAAGCGCGGCGGGGCGTGGATGTCGAGCTATCGCGTGCAGGGCAGGAATAGCGTGCATGGCGAGGTGGTCCCGATCGTCGGCAACCATAACAACTTCGCCAAGGCACCTGCCGGGCAGCCCAACTTGATCTCGTTCGATGATGTGCGCACGTTGTTCCATGAATTCGGTCATGGCCTGCACGGCATGCTTTCCGACGTCCGCTACGAGCGGCTGGCAGGGACCAATGTCTATCAGGACTATGTGGAGCTGCCGTCGCAGTTGTTCGAGCATTGGGCCCTTCAGCCCGAGGTGCTTGCCGAGTTTGCGCGTCGCTTCGATACCGGCGAGACAATTCCGGAAGCACTGGTCAAACGTATCCGCGCGGCTGCGAAGTTCGGTAATGGCTTCGAGAGCGTGCAGTATGTGTCGTCTACGCTCACCGATCTCGCGGTGCACTCCCGCAGCAATTTCGATGGCTTCGACGTGATGGCATTCGAACAGGAAGAGCTGACCCGCATCGGCATGCCGCGCGAGGCGCATCCGATGCACAGATTCACGGGCTTCCGGCATCTGTTCTCTGATGCCGCCTACGCTGCAGGTTACTACGTGTATATGTGGGCAGCAGTGCTCGACAACGACGCCTTCGAGGCGTTCGAGGAGGCTGGCAACGCGTTCGACGCCCCAACGGCGAAACGCCTGCACGACTACATCTACTCTGCAGGCAGCTCGATCGAGTCTGCTGACGCCTACCGCGCGTTCCGTGGGCGCGATGCGAAGGTGGAGGCGATGTTGCGCAAGCGGGGGTTGGTGGAGACGGTGTGATTGCCCGGTCGCCGTTCGTCGCAAACACGTAGCCCGGAGAAACGCAGCGCGTCCGGAAGTTTCTCTACATGCGCTAACGGCACGAATGAATCGATCGACCGCGTTAACAACTGCCTTGACGCGCTTCGCTTCTCAAGGCTACGTGGTTACGCCTTTGCCTCAATCAACTCAATCTTGTACCCGTCCGGGTCCTGCACGAAGGCGATGACGGTGCTGCCGCCTTTGACCGGGCCGGCTTCGCGGGTGACATTGCCACCAGCGGCGCGCACGGCGTCGCAGGCTGCGGCAGCGCTCGGCACGGCGATGGCGATGTGGCCGAAGGCGGTGCCGATCTCATAGCTCGGGACACCGTAGTTGTAGGTCAACTCGATCGTTGCGCCGTCCTTTTCGTCGCCGTATCCCAGGAACGCCAGTGAGTATTTCTGCTCCGGTCGATCAGTGGTACGCAGCAGTTGCATGCCCATCACTCGGGTGTAGAAATCGATGGAGCGTTGCAGGTCGCCGACGCGCAGCATGGTGTGGAGAATTCGCATTGGGGCTTCTTTACTAGAGTTTGAACTTGGCGACCTGGGGGTCACGAAGAGGATGATCTCCTGCTTTGTTTCGAATACCAACAAATTGGCTGCGCCCAACTTGTATTTGGTACGATTACCAAGGGATGAACATCAAGCTTTGCATCCCCGCTTTCGCACAGCTGAAACCCTCCGCCCCCAAGCGCGAGAAAATTCTCGCGGCGGCGGCTGAATTGTTGCTGACTGAGGGGTTTCACGCGCTGACGCAGCACGCCGTCGCGACCCGCGCCGGAATCCGGCAAAGTCATCTCACCTATTACTTTCCAACGCGCAATGATTTGCTGCGGGCGACGGCGCAGTACGGTGTCGAGACGCTGCTGGCGCCGCTGGGCTCGATCGGTACCGCTGGCTCGACCGCTACTTCAGCCGATGGCATGGCTACCGTCGTGACCCCGTCCAAGGCGCTGTTCCGGCAACTGCTGACGCCTGAAAGGTCGGACCGGCAGTGGTTTCGCCTGCTGGTCGGCCTGCTGGTTGCAAGCGACGAGGACCCGGGTATACGCCAGTGGTTGCAGGAGTTCGATGCCCGTGTGATGGCCATTCTCGCCGCCGGGTTTGCTGCTGTTGGCACGCCACTCACGGCGGAGCAACTGCACTTCCTGCGTTGTGCTTTCACCGGCGCGCTGCATCTTGACATGCAGGAGCAGAGCGAAGAATCCTTCGCGCGAGTGGTGCGTACGGTCGAGATGGCGCTTGATGCCATCCTGCCGCCACGCGCCGTCCCTTCCGCCGACAACCTTTCCGAATTACCTTCCCACACCAGCGAGTTCACTCCATGAGAGCGATACATCCTTTGCAGGCTACCCGCCAGCAGCCTGGGGCCATGCCGTCGCGCCGGCGACGGCCCGTACGTCTGACCGCGATCACCGGTGCCGCGGCGATCAGCTTGCTGCTGAGCGCCTGCGCAGTCGGCCCGCAGTACGCGCCGCCGCCCATCATCGCACCGGCCGCGTGGCAAGCCCCGCTACCGCACGATGGCGACGGACAGGCGTTGCAGCGTTGGTGGTCGCAGTGGAATGACGCCACCCTGAGCCGGTTGATCGCCAGCGCTCAGCAGAGCAGCCCGAGCGTCGCGCAGGCGGCTGCCCGCATTGACCAGGCGCGCGCGACGCAAACCATCGCCGGTGCTGCGGTGGCGCCCTCGGTGAGCGGCAGTGCGTCGGCCAATCGCGGCAACGCGGGCGACGGCCTTGGTGCCGTCAGCCGTGCGATCGCCTCGGCGCAGGCCGCTTGGGAGCTCGATCTGTTCGGAAGCAATCGCCGCGCGCGAGAGGCGGCCGATGCGCGCCTCGGTGCGCGCAACGCCGACTGGCATCAGGCGCGTGTTGCGCTTGCCGCCGAGGTCGCGTCCGCTTACGTCAATCTGCGGGTCGGCGAAGCGCTGCTGACGGGGTATGAGCGCGACGCTGCAAGCCGTGCCGAGACGTCCCGCCTCACGGCGCTGAAGACATCCGCCGGTTTCGAAGCGCCGGCCAATGCCGCACTGGCAAATGCGAGTGCGTCCGAGGCTGCTGCCCGCTTGCTGGCGCAGCGTGCCGAGGTTGATCTGGGCGTCAAGGCACTCGTTGCGCTGACCGCCTTGCCGGAGCCAGAGCTGCGCGCGCTGCTGGCGGGCGGTCGCGCCACGGTGCCGAGCGCGGCTGCACCGCAGGTGGCCTCGGTGCCAGCCAGCGTGCTCAGCCAGCGGCCGGATCTGGCTGCGGCCGAACGTGAACTGGCCGCCCTGACGGCCGAGATTGGCGCGGCGGAGGCAGATCGTTACCCGAAACTGTCGCTCACCGGCAATATTGGCTACGGTGTTGCCCGCGTGGCGGGCGCCAATGTGAACGGCGCCACCTGGGGCTTCGGGCCGTCGCTCAGCCTGCCTCTGTTCGATGCTGGCCGACGGATAGCCGCCGTATCACTGGCGCAGGCGCGCTACGAGGAGGCGCTGGCCGGTTACCGTGCGACAGCGGTGCGCGCTGTGCGAGAGGTGGAAGAGGCGCTGACCCAGCTCGATGCCGCGCGCCATCGTGCGCCAGAGCTGCTGGCCGCGCTTGGCGGCTATCAGTCGTTCGAGAAGGCCGCGCAGGCGAGGCTCGCCGCCGGAGCTGGCAGCGTGCTTGAGCTGGAGGACGCTCGCCGTGCCGTGCTCGGCGCCCAAGTGGCCGTACTCGCGCTGGAGCGCGAGCGGCTGAACGCAGCCATTTCGCTCTACCGCGCCGTCGGCGGCGGTTGGGATCAGACGCAAGTACAAGTTTCGGAGAATCGTCCATGAGTTTCGCTACCGTTTTTCAGCAACGCAAGGCGTTGGTCATCGCGCTCGGCGCCGTGCTGGCAATGGGCGTTATCGGCGTCACCACCGTTCGTGCCGCTGACGACAAGAAACCGGCAGCTGCAGCCAAGCCGGCGCTTACGGTCACCACCGCACGGGCAACGCAATCGGAGTGGCCGGTGAAGCTCGCCGCCAACGGCAATATCGCGCCGTGGCAGGAGGCGATCGTCGGGGCCGAACTGGCCGGGCTGCGCATCAGCGAAGTACGGGTGAACGTTGGCGACATGGTCAAGCGTGGTCAGGTGCTCGCCACCTTCGCGCCGGAGACGATTCGCGCCGACCTCGCACAGCAGAATGCGGCCGTTGCCGAGGCCGAAGCGGCGTTGGCTGAAGCCGACGCCAACGCTGCGCGCGCCCGCACGCTGCAGGACAGCGGCGCGATGTCCGCGCAGCAGATCAATCAGTACGTGACGGCAGCCAAAACGGCAGCCGCGCGCCTGCAGGCAGCCAAGGCGGCGCGCGACAACGGCCAGCTACGCGTCGGCTACACCCGCGTCGTGTCACCGGATGATGGCGTGATCTCGGCGCGGGCCGCGACGGTGGGCGCCGTGGTCGGCAGTGGCCAGGAATTGTTCCGCCTGATTCGTGGCAACCGGCTGGAGTGGCGTGCCGAGGTCACGGCCGGTGAGCTGGCCAAGGTGGCGCCCGGCCAGGCTGTCACCGTGACCATGCCCACTGGCGCCGCAGTGAACGGCAAGGTGCGGGTAGTGGCTCCGACGGTGGACACCACCTCGCGCAACGCCATCGTTTACGTTGATCTCGCAAAGCACGCTGAAGCCCGCGCTGGCATGTTTGCGCGCGGCGAATTCGCAGTTGGTGCAACCGGGGCATTGTCGTTGCCGCAACAGGCGGTGGTGTTGCGCGATGGCTTCAGCTATGTGTTCAAACTCGAAGCGGGCAACAAGGTCACCCAGCTGAAAGTGCAGACCGGCCGCCGTGTCGGCGACCGGGTCGAAATCACTGCCGGCATCAAGGCGGGCGAGGAAGTGGTGGCGAGTGGAGCCGCCTTCCTGGCCGAAGGTGACGTCGTTCGGGTGGCAGTGGCGGCAACAGGCAACGCATCCGCACCGTCGGCCACCGCGCCAGCCAAAACGCCGGCGACAGGCAAAGCAGGGGCCTGAGCATGATGAATGTCTCCTCATGGTCGATCAAAAATCCGATTCCATCGGTGATGATCTTCTTCCTGCTCACGCTGGCCGGGCTGTTCTCGTTCTCGGCGATGAAGGTGCAGAACTTCCCCGACCTCGATCTGCCCACGGTCACGGTCAGCGCCTCGTTGCCGGGGGCTTCGCCGGGCCAGCTTGAGAACGAAGTGGCGCGCAAGATCGAGAACTCGATTGCCACCCTGCAGGGCGTAAAGCACATCTACACCAAAGTGCAGGACGGTGGCGCCACCATTACCACCGAGTTCCGGCTGGAAAAACCGGTGCAGGAGGCGGTGGATGATGTCCGTTCGGCCGTCTCGCGCGTGCGTGCCGAGCTGCCCGGTGACCTGCGCGATCCGGTGATCAACAAGATTGATCTCGCTGGCAGCCCGGTACTCGCCTTCACCATCGCGTCGAAGCGGATGGATGACGAGGCGCTGTCGTGGTTCGTGGACAACACGCTCACCCGCAAGCTGCTGGCCGTGCGCGGCGTCGGCGCGGTGACCCGCGTCGGCGGCGTTGACCGCCAGGTACAGGTGCAGCTCGATCCAGTGCGCATGCAGGCACTCAGGGTCAGCGCCGCCGACGTGTCGCGGCAGTTGAAGCAGGTGCAGGTGGAGGCGGCCGGTGGTCGCACTGATCTGGGCGGCGCCGAGCAATCGGTGCGTCTGCTCGCCACGGTGCGCTCGGCAGAGGAACTGGCCGCGTATGAAATCGCACTCAACGATGGTCGCCGTGTCCGCCTCGACCAGATCGCTACCGTCGTCGACACCATCGCCGAGCAGCGCTCGGCGGCAATGCTCAACGGCAAACCGGTGGTGGGCTTCGAAGTATCGCGTTCGAAGGGGGCCAGCGAGGTCGAGGTAGGTGCGGGCATCCACAAGGCGCTCGACCAGTTGAAGCTCGAAAATCCCGATCTCGAACTGAGCGAGTCGTTCGACTTTGTCACGCCAGTCGCCGAGGAGTACGAAGCCTCGATCAAGCTGCTCCTTGAAGGCGCACTGCTGGCGGTGCTGGTGGTCTTTCTGTTTCTGCGCGAATGGCGGGCAACGCTGGTCTCCGCCGTGGCGCTGCCGCTGTCGGCGATCCCGGCTTTCATCGGCATGTACTACCTCGGATTCTCGATCAACGTCGTCACGCTGCTGGCGCTGTCGCTGGTGATCGGCATTCTGGTCGATGACGCCATCGTGGAGGTGGAGAACATCGTGCGCCACCTGCGCATGGGCAAGACGCCCTATCAGGCGGCGATGGAGGCGGCCAACGAGATAGGCCTTGCGGTGATCGCCACGACGTTTACGCTAATTGCGGTGTTCCTGCCAACAGCCTTCATGAGCGGCATCGCCGGCAAGTTCTTCAAGCAGTTCGGCTGGACAGCCGCGCTCGCAGTGTTCGCCTCGCTGGTGGTGGCGCGGATGCTGACGCCGATGATGGCCGCCTACATGATGAAGCCGATGGTCGCGGCGCATCGCGAACCGAAGTGGCTGGAGATCTACATGCGCTGGGCGGCTTGGTGCCTGCGGCACCGCTGGGTGACGCTGGTGGCAGCGGGCGCGTTCTTTGTCGGTTCGATAATGCTGATCCCGCTGCTGCCGACCGGATTCATTCCGCCCGACGACAATTCGCAGACACAGGTCTACCTCGAACTGGCGCCGGGCTCGACACTCGCCGACACCAAGGCCGCAGCGGAGAAGGCGCGGCAACTGGTGATGGCAGTGCCGCATGTGAAGTCGGTCTACACCACCATCGGCGGCGGCTCAGCCGGCACCGATCCGTTTGCGCCGCAGGGGCTGGCGGAGGTGCGCAAGGCGACGCTGACGATCCTGCTCACCGAGCGTTTGCAGCGACCTGAGCGCAAGCAGCCGATTGAGGCCAACATCCGCAAGGCGTTGGAGCAGGTGCCTGGCGTGCGCAGCAAGGTCGGCCTGGGTGGCTCCGGCGAGAAATACATCCTGGTGCTCACCGGCGATGACCCGAATGCCATCGCCACGGCAGCGCGCGCTGTGGAGAAAGATCTGCGCACTATTCCGAATCTTGGCAGTATCACGTCTACGGCGAGCTTGGTGCGCCCCGAAATCGCGGTCAAGCCGAACATCGCCACCGCTGCTGAACTGGGTGTGACCAGCGCCGCGATTGCCGAAACCTTGCGCATCGGTACGGTGGGTGACTACGACCAGTTCCTGCCCAAGCTGAATCTGTCGCAGCGGCAGGTGCCAATCGTGGTGAAACTTGCGACCGATGCGCGGCAAGACCTGGAAGCGCTCGGCCGGCTGACGGTGCCCGGCAACAAGGGGCCGGTGATGCTGGCCTCGGTGGCGGATCTCAATGTGGCGAGCGGCCCGGCCGTGATCGACCGCTACGATCGTTCGCGCAATATCAACTTCGAGATCGAGTTGTCCGGCGCTCCGCTGGGTGACGTGGTGGAAGCCGTGAACAAGTTGCCGAGCATCAATAGCCTGCCGCCGGGGGTGAAGGTGGTCGAGGTTGGTGACGCCGAAGTGATGGGTGAGCTGTTCGCGAGTTTCGGACTGGCGATGCTGACCGGGGTACTCTGCATCTACATCGTGCTGGTGCTGCTGTTCAAGGACTTCCTGCATCCGGTGACGATTCTCGCGGCGCTTCCGCTGTCGCTTGGCGGTGCCTTTGTGGGGCTGCTGATCGCGCAGAAGAGCTTTTCGATGCCGTCGCTGATCGGGCTGATCATGCTGATGGGGGTGGCGACCAAGAATTCGATCCTGCTGGTGGAGTACGCCATCGTGGCGCGGCGCGATCACGGCATGAGCCGCTTCGATGCCTTGCTTGATGCCTGCCACAAACGGGCACGACCGATCATCATGACCACCATCGCGATGGGCGCCGGGATGCTGCCGATTGCCATCGGCAGTGGCACCGCCGACCCGAGCTTCCGTTCACCGATGGCGGTAGCGGTGATCGGCGGCCTGATCACGTCCACGGTGCTGTCGCTGCTGGTGATCCCCGCTGTGTTTACGTTCTTCGACGACTTCGAAGGCGCGTTCAAGCGGGGTCTCAGTCGTATCGGCAACCTGTTTCGGCGCCGACCGAAAGCCTCCGCTGCCGGTGACTGATCGACCGGCGGGACAGCTCGAAGCCGCCAGCAATCAGGCCGGCCGGCACAGCAGGCCGAGGAACATCGGCCGGGCGTAGAGGTCAACGGCGTTGTCACGGGTGGCGCCGGGCACCCAGCGGCGCAGCTCGGCGGCGGCGTTGATCAGGCCAATGGCGATTTGCGCGGTGATCGAAGGATCGACGGGGCGGATCGAGCGATCCATCATGCCATCAACCAGCACGCAGACCATGCGCTCGGTCATCTGGATCATGGTTCGGCGTACCCGCTCACGATGCGCTTCGTCGGGCAGCGCGCTGGTCGCCGATGAGCGCAGCAACGGCCCGTGCTCGGAGAGCTGGTAGCGCACCAGCACCCGTGCGGCGGCGCAGGCACGATCCCAGCCGCTGCCGGTGGCCTCCTCGGCCAATACCAGCGCGCGGCGGACGACGCCGAAGGTGCGGTCAAAGCAGGCGCTGATCAGATCCTGCTTGTTGTCATTGTGGTGATAGAACGAGCCCTTGGTCACGTTCAGCCGCGCCGAAATGCGATCCACCGAAGCACCGCGATAGCCCTGCTCGTTGACGAGGTCGGTGGCTGCGCGCAGAAAGGCGTCTGCCGTGTCGTTGCCGCCGGTGTCGAGCATCCATGACGCTTCTCCGGCAGTCTCCTGCCAGGCGACGTCAGCGGCCGGAATGCCGTTGAGCAGGATGTCAACCACCCGGCTGGCGATGCGTGGATATTCGTCGGGCTCATAGCGCCACATCCAGGCGCGAACCCAGTTGATGACCGAGATGACGATGTGAGTACGAGCATTGAGCTCATCGCGAGTCAAGCCCGCGGTTTCGTTGCCTTTGAGCAGCGCACGGATGCGCCGGAACAAATCGGTGTAGGCGCCGAACACCGTCTCCAGGTGTGGCTCCGGCAATGCGCGAAGATCGTTGAACACCACCAGTTGCGATTTGTCGCCGGTCTCTACCTGCGCCAGCAAGGTTACGTATTCGAGGAAGAAGCGATTGATGCGCGCCCCAACCGTGGCCTCCCGCGCGGCAGTGGCCACGATGGCATCAATCACGTCAATCGAGCGCAGAAAGCAGGCAGTGGCCAGATCTTCTTTCTTGCGGTAGTAGTAGGTCACGCTGTTGGTGACCAGACCGACGCTCGCGGCAATGCCGGACAGTGTTGCCCCCTTCACGCCAAGTTCATTGAACAGACTGGCGGCTGCACCGAGGATCGCCTCACGCTTCTCCTGAAAGCGGGCTGTCTGCGAAGGGCTGGTGGGAGGCGTGGCCATGGAGGGAAGAGTCAAGATGGAGCGTCGCCGCGATGGCGCAGCTTTGAGCAAAAGCATTATGCCGTTGCTGCGTCGCAATCAACCGCGCGCTGGTCGGCTGGCGGCACCCGGCCAGATCATGCAAATGTCATTGATGCTGCACATCGGCGGGCAAAAATCAGGCTCGAAAGTCGGACGCAAGACTCTAGGCCAAACAGGCGCCGCTGGATACACTGAGTTGCCTGGTTTGGAAAAATCGGTTTGTCCGGCGAAGTGCATCGTCACGCGCGTGCCAGCGGCGCTGCGGTGCCGCGGCACATCGCGCAAAAGCAACAAGGAGCACACGATGCCACTGTTTTCTTTGCACGGCAAGGTTGCTGTCATCACCGGTTCATCCAAAGGGATCGGCCGCGCCATCGCCGAACGCATGGCAGAGCAGGGCGCAAAGGTGGTGATTTCATCGCGCAAGGCGGACGCCTGCGCGGAGGTTGCAGCGGCGATCAATGCACGCTTCGGCGACGGCACTGCCATCTCGCTGCCGGCCAATATTTCGTCGAAGCAGGAGCTGCAGGCATTGGTCGATGGTGCCAACGCCCGCTTCGGGAAAATCGACATCCTGGTATGCAATGCCGCGAGCAATCCGTACTACGGGCCGATGGCTGGCATCGAGGACGAGCAGTTCCGCAAAATCCTCGATAACAACATCATTTCCAATCACTGGCTGATCGGCATGGTGGCACCGCAGATGGTCGAGCGCAGGGACGGCGCCGTCATCATCGTGTCGTCAATCGGCGGCCTGCGCGGCTCGCCAGTGATCGGCGCCTACAACGTGTCGAAGGCCGCGGACTTTCAGCTTGCCCGCAACTATGCCGTGGAGCTTGGGCCACACAACGTGCGGGTCAACTGCATTGCGCCGGGGCTGATCAAAACCGACTTTGCGCGGGCGCTCTGGGAGGATGCCGAGCTGCTCAAGCGGCGTACGGCAACCACACCGCTGCGCCGTATCGGCGAGCCCGACGAGATTGCAGGGACGGCGGTGTATCTCGCCTCGCAGGCGGGCTCGTTTGTGACGGGGCAGGCGATTGTCGTTGATGGTGGCGTGACGATTGGTTCGTAACTGCGGCGCGTACGCCAATTGACACGGACACGTAGGAGACACCCATGACTACTCACATCACGCCGATCATCACGGGGCTCGCCTTTGCTGAAGTACCACGCTGGCGTGCTGACCCGACGGCGCCAGGTAGCGGTGAGCTCTGGTTCTCGGATTTCTTTACCCGTCGCGTGATGCGCATCGATAGCGAGGGCCGCGCCCACACAGTGGTAGAGGTGCCCAACCAGCCGTCCGGATTGGGCTGGCTGCCGGATGGTCGCCTGCTGGTGGTGTCGATGCTGGATCGCAAGCTGATGCGGCTGGACGCGACCGGATTGGCAGTGGCGGCGGATCTGTCCGGCCTCGCCGCGTTTCCGTGCAACGACATGGTGGTGGATGCCAGCGGTCGTGCCTACATCGGCAACTTCGGCTTCGACATCTTTGTGCGTCCAGTGGAGCCCAGACCAACCGTGCTGGCAATGGTTGCGCCCGACGGCAAGGTGTCGGTCGCTGCGGACGATGTGCTGTTCCCCAATGGCACCGTGATCACGCCGGATGGGCGCACCATGATTCTGGCCGAGACCTTTGGCCGTCGTTTGACGGCGTTCGACATCGCCAGTGACGGTACGCTGGCCAACCGTCGGTTGTGGGCTGACCTCGACAACATCGCACCCGATGGCATCTGCCTCGATGCCGAAGGCGCGGTCTGGGTAGCCTCGCCGCGCAGCAACGAGTTCGTGCGCGTGCTGCAGGGCGGGCGCATCGCGCAACGAATTGCCAGTTCGCAGCAGGGCATTGCCTGTGCATTGGGCGGTGCCGACGGCTGCACGCTATTCATGGTGTCTGGTCGCGTGCGGCCGCATGCCGAGAGTCTTGCCGAGCGCACGGGCCGGATTGACGCCGTGCGTGTGGACGTTCCTGCGGCGGCGCCGCCACGTTGCTTGTGACGGGTTTCCGGTCAACATCTTTTTGACAGAAGCCATGTCCTAAAAGGGCGTCGGGTGCAATTCGGCAGTTAGTCGACTTTATGATTAAATTGCCGGTGAGCCCATATCAGATGGTCGTTTCAGGAAAAAGTTGATCGAACTCTTCACACGGGTCTTATATAAGACCTAAGCTTCGTGTAAGGCACCCGGTGGCACAATGCGATCAATGTCGCCGGCTGCCGCCCGTACCAACGTGGCGCTGCGGGTGATCTGCCTGATCAAACGTGGAGGAATTGCA
>Ga0208695_1000857_pt1 | contig 29248 bp, 26 predicted proteins | sample AD_UKC111_MetaG_FD_184449 | JGI IMG/M metagenome (GOLD analysis project Ga0208695, IMG submission 184449) | Active sludge microbial communities of municipal wastewater-treating anaerobic digesters from Hong Kong - AD_UKC111_MetaG (SPAdes)... | ecosystem: Engineered > Bioreactor > Anaerobic >...
ACTAACATACCGCCTCATAATCTCGGGGAAATAATAGATGGGATAAATATTTTGATCGAAAAAGCGGAAGATATCGGAGAGGCGCCAAAAAAAGATGACCAAAAGCAGATAGCCGCTTTAAATTTTTCCTCTGATGCTAATGTTGAGGATTTAACAAAAGTTATTCTCGGACCTGATTTCCCAACAGGGGGAATAATCTACGATCAAAAAGAATTAATACAAATGTACGCAACGGGAAGAGGGAAAGTTGTTACAAGAGCAAAGATTGATGTAGAGGAAAATAAGAGCGGAAAAGTAAAATTGGTAGTTACAGAAATTCCCTACATGGTAAATAAAGCTACCCTTATAGCTAAAATTGCTGATTTAGTTAAGGAAAAGAGAATAACGGGAATTTATGATATCAGAGATGAATCAAACAAAGACGGGATAAGAATAGTAATAGAACTCAAAAAAGAGGCGGTTGCAAATAAAATAAAAAACCAATTGTTTAAGTACACACAACTTCAAAACACTTTTAATTCCAATTTCGTTGCTCTTCTTAACAACGAGCCTAAGTTAATGACGTTAAAAAACATCTTAGAAGAATTTGTCAGACACAGACAACAAATAGTGGTAAGAAGAACAATTTTTTTACTCAAAAAAGCTGAGGAAAGGGCTCACATATTGAGGGGGTTAAAAATAGCCTTAGATAATCTTGATGAAGTCATAAAACTTATAAAATCCAGCAAAGACGCAGATTCAGCTAAAGAAGGGCTAATGAAGAAATTTAATCTTTCGGAAATTCAAGCGCAAGCAATACTTGATATGCAACTCAGAAGGCTGGCCGCGTTGGAAAGGCAGAAAATTGAAGATGAATTAAAACAACTACTGGAAACTATTGCTGACTACGAAGACCTACTCAAATCCCCAAAAAGAATAATAAATACTATAAAAAATGAGCTAAACGAATTAAAGAACAAATATGCCGATCCTAGAAAAACTAAAGTTATTAAAGGAAAAATAGGCGAATTAAGCGATACGGATTTAATAGTAAATGAAAAATGTATTATTACGATTTCGGAAAGCGGGTACATAAAAAGATTAAAAGAAACAACCTACAAAAAACAGGGTAGGGGAGGAAAAGGGGTAAAGGGACAGGAATTAAAAGAGGAAGACGCAATAGAAACAATTAAAATATGCAACACCCATGATTGGGCATTTTTCTTTACCAATACCGGAAAAGTTTACAAATTAAGAATCTGGGAAATACCGGAGTCGTCAAGAAATGCCAGAGGTACCCCTTTAATAAATTTCCTGAGTATGCAACAAGATGAGAGAGTAGAGGCGTTTTTAACTAAAACCGACGAAGAACTTGAGGAAAAAAATAGTTTTATATTTTTTACAACTTCCAAAGGAGTAGTTAAAAAAACCCCGATGGACGATTTCGCCAACATAAGAACGTCGGGAATAATCGCTATAAAACTGGACAAAGGAGATAATCTAACCTTTGTGGATTCAACTTCAGGGGAAGACGATGTTTTACTAACAACCAAAATGGGGCAATCGATAAGATTTAGCGAAAAAGATGTAAGACCGATGGGAAGAACAGCAAAGGGGGTCGGAGGAATAAAATTAGCTAAAGATAGAGACGAGGTTGTCGGTACAGTTATAATACCTAAAAAGAGTAAAAATGTTGAACTTTTAGTGCTTTCTGAACAGGGATACGGTAAAAAGACATCGACAGAAGAATATAAAACACAGAAAAGAGCAGGGTCGGGAATTCTTACATATAAAGTCAAGGACAAAACAGGTCCGTTGGTTATAGCAAGAGCATTAGAGAAGAATAAAGACGTTGACGTTCTTATTGCAACAACATCAGGAAAAATTATAAGATTATCGGCAAAACAAATTCCAACTCTTGGGAGAGCTACTCAAGGTGTAAGACTGATAAAATTAAATGAGAAAGACAAGGTTGCTTCGGTGGCAGTAATGAGCAAAGAAGAACAGGAAATATCCGAATAACAAAAAATGGATTTTCAACAAATTACTCAATTTGAAAGAAAATATTATAGTAACGGCATAAAATACATTGCCGGGGTGGACGAGGTGGGTAGAGGACCATTGGCCGGACCTTTTGTCGTATCTGCGGTAATTCTAGATTTAGAAAAGATCTTCGGGAAATATTCGGAAGAAAATTCTGAGACAAAGTTGTACAAACAAATAAATGATTCCAAAAAAGTAACTGCTAAAAAGAGAAAAATTTTATCGGAATTTATAAAAAATAACGCAATAAGCTACTCAATAGAAATCTTTGAAGCAGAGGAGGTAGATAAAAAAGGATTGTCAAAAATAACACAGGAAGCATTTTTTCAGGCAGTACATAATTTGGAAATCAGACCGCAATTTGTACTTACAGATGTTTTTAAAATAGTAGAGTGGGATAATGAAAAACAAAGAAATATCGTGAATGGGGACGAAAAGAGCATATCTATTGCCTCTGCCAGTATAGTAGCAAAAGTTTATAGAGATGAAATGATGATAAAAAAACATGAAAAATACTCAGTGTACGGTTTTGACAGAAATAAAGGATATGGTACTAAATATCATATAAACGCTTTAAAAGAGTACGGACCGTGCGAAATTCACAGAAAAAGCTTCAAACCCGTAAAGGATATTTTGGGTCTAATTTAATCTGGATTTAACTTAACTAAACAAATAATTTTTCAGCAAAAAAGTCAATCTAAAGAGGAAACTTTGTCTAAATCTTCTTCAAAATCAATATTTTCAGTAAGGACATCCTTATGGTATTTTCTATGAACATCTCTAAGCTGCTTATTTGTAACATGTGTGTAAATCTGAGTAGTCGAAACATTGGAGTGTCCCAGAAGCTCCTGAACTTCACGAAGATCGGCACCTTCAGACAAAAGGCCCGTGGCATAAGTGTGTCTTAAAGTATGTGGAGTAGCATCAACAGATATCCCAGCTCTTTTTACATATTTTTTAATAAGTCTTTGAACACTTCTCGGACTAATTCTTAAAGACTCACCATCAAAATCATTTTCCTGCATCTTCTTTCCCGAATATCTTATAAATAAAGGCACAAAGGGATCCGCTCTGGCGGACAAATATCTTTTTAACCACTTAATAGCTTCCGGAGAAAGATAGACTGTACGAGCTTTTCTTCCTTTACCTACAACAGTAAACTCACCCGTATCTAGATTTATTTCGTCTCGGTTTAACGCAACAAGCTCAGATACCCGCAAACCCGTGCTATAAAGCGTTTCAATAATAGCTTTATCTCTAATACCGGACTTTTTATCCAAATTTTGAACTTCAAATAATTTTTTTATTTGTTGTGCATTCAAAACCTTCGGAACGCGATCTTCAGATTTTCCTAAAATAACTTTCTCCGGGGGAAGTATTTCGATACCTTTCTCAACAACCAAATACTTCAAAAAAGCTCTTAAAGCCACAAGAAATGTTTTTTGCGTTGATCGTTTGAATTCCAAATTAGACTTGGAACTTATTCTTCTATTCAAGTTTATCCGATATTCCCTAACAACGTCATCATTTATGTCTCCGATAGTAAAAGTGTCTTTTTTCAGGAAATTCTTAGACCACTGGCCAAAATCTGTCAGGTAAAAATGGTACATTTTGATAGTATTTTGGGAGAGATTTTTCTCAATTTCGCAGAATTCCAAATAATCTAAAACAACATCATCAAAATTAGAAGATAAATTTACTTTAGACATATATTAAGATTATACGACATAAAAAAAATGTAAATAGATGGAGTCTGGCATTTTTTCCAATCTTTCGGTTTTTGTCTCTTCAAATCCCTAATTCAAATAAGATTTAAAGATTAAAACACACATTTTACATTGAGAAAGATTTCTAAACGACTTCAAATATGGATTTGTTTTTAAAATGTCTTAAAATCGATTCTAGAGCGTCTATTTTACTTTTTGTTGTCATAAAAACAAAAAACAGCATCGTATTTATACGCAAATGACATAAAAAAGAAAAAAGAGACGGGTAGTGTACGGACAAGATACAGAAGGTTAGGGAATATATACCGCAATAGGCGGTAAATAAAAAATAAAGAAAAAGAGAGAAAAAAATCGGAGAATAAATATGAAAATACATTAATTAATTCTTATTAAATTAAAATGAAATTAAAATGAAAGTTATTTTTTATAATTATTATTCGAAATTAGAGAGACTGCCTGATGAACGAGAAGTAGTTTTAGGCTACAGAGGCAACGTCGTATAATGTATGTTTAACGACATTATGATAGGGATTACGTTATCAACAAAACAAAAAGGGAAAAACAGATCATAAGAGGTTCTAAAGGAGAAGCGGGATATTAACGCACGTTAATTAATTAATTTATATTAGACAAAAATAAACTTTAATTAAATTAATTTCTTCATTTAAAATTCGCAAATATCTTTAGTCTTTATTTTTTTGCGATTAAATTTTACTTTCCCGCAGTTAAAGTTATCCACATACTCTACTCCGGGAAAGTATGACAATCTTACATTAAAATAACTATGACAAACATCCAGAACAGATATATGACAATTATACAGGAAACTGTAACATTAAATCTTCTATTTCTCAGTGTATCGGGAGTATAGAGTCTCAAATTACTATAGGGTTAAAATAAGCTAAAAAGAACGACAAGCACTCAGACCTGTAGTATGACAAAGTTAACCATGACAATTCTACAACCATACATTAAATCTACATTAAATTTTAGTTAATATACAATAAAAATTGTAACATCCCTCCCCTACTTTGTCCCTGTATAGCAAGTTTTTCTCAAGATTAAATTTCAGTTGAATATTAAATTAAACATCAAATAAATTTTATTTTTTATTAATGAATATTAAGATTATTAAAAATAAATGAAATCAAATAAAAATTGCAAAAATCTAAAACGGATAAAAACAAGGTAAAAAAAACAAAATTTTAGCTATTTTGGAATTTGAGAATTGTTTTAGGGTGAGAAAAACAATAAAAAAAATAAAAACACAAAAACTATGACAAGATATCCTACTACCATTCCACGGGATATTTCATTTTTAAGATGAGCTGAAACATAATTTAAAACAAAAAGAAGTACGGAAGATGTAAACAAAGCCCTCAAAAAATCTTCCGAAGGAAAAAATGATACTGCCAACGAAGAAGAGAATATAAAAAACGATGAAAGAAAACATAAATAAAATCTCTCCCCTACCCCAACTTTCTTAGCATCGGGTTCAAATCGATAAACCCACAATTGGTAATACGTAAATAAAAAAGAAATTAAAGCAGGTATAAGTGACTGAATATAAGGAGAAGTATTTATTTTGAAAACGCCCGAAAAGATCGGAATGGCCACAACAGCCTGCAATATCTGGCTCCACGTCACAGCGACTCTGTAAAGTGGAATTATTTCTTCCCTATCGTACACAACCAGAAAAACATTGTCCGACAAAGAAACTAAGTAATAAAGACCGGAGAAAAATAAAATCACTAATATTTTAAAAACATTTCCTAAATTAGGGTAAAAATGAAGTGATAAAATAGCCCCCGCTAAAACACCCAGAGGCATCAGTATGCTGTACAAGAAGTTTCCTCTTGTCACACCGGGATAATGAGTCACCAAAACTCCCGTTGAAACTAAAATCAAAGAAAACATAACCAGGGTAGGAAAACTCACATTAATCACTCCTTGGGTAAAAACGTAAATAAAAACTCCAACAAGAAAAGACTGGATTAAATACCTATTTTTTTTCTCAAGTTCAAAGTGAATTTTAGAAAACATATTCCACCTTCTTCAACTTTTACTTCTTTTTGATTCTGAATCTAAAACTACCTTTTTTATATAACACAAAGCCATAGCCACCGCATCATTAGCATCATCTGACTTCACCTTGTTATCCAAATTAAGAGTAGTCTTAACAGCTTCCTGCATAACCTTCTTATCCGACCTGCCATATCCGGTTAATACTAATTTTGCTTCCAAAGCCGTAAATTCATCTACTTTAATTTTTTGATTTGCGGCCGTTAACATACTTATTCCCCTCGCCTGTCCCACAGCAATAGCTGTTTTCGCGTTTGTATTAAAAAACAATTTTTCAATTACCATTACATCAGGGCTATATTTCTTCAAAATGGATGTCAGACTTTCGTATAGAAACTTTAATCTATTTTCGGGCTCTAAATCGGGATGAGTTACTATCACATCGCTTTTCAATAACTTGATATTCTTGCCGTTTTTTCCAACTCTAACAACACCGTATCCCATTTTAGCCGTTCCCGGATCAATTCCAATTACTATCATATTTCCGTAAGTTCAAAATTTACATAAATATCCTGAACGTCATCGTGATCATCAAGCTCATTTAACAAATCCTCAAGTTTTTTTGCAGACTCCTTGTTGACCTCCACTGTATAAATCGGATTATTGGGATCGGGGGAGAAAATATAAGCGGTACTGCCGGCATCCCCCAAAGAGCCTCCGTGTCTGCTGAATATATTTCTTATTTCTGCAACAGTCCTATTCACATTGTCCGTTAAAGCTTTTATATAAAAGGCTTCCCCGTTAGGCCCAAAACCCTCATATACAGCTTCAACAAAATTTACCGACCCTCCTTGTCCTGATCCTTTTTCTATGGCTCTATCTATATTTTCTTTTGGCATACGGGCTTCCTTTGCTCTTTCAATTGCCAATCTCAAGGCAGGATTAGAATCAGGGTCTGCTCCGGATTTTGCGGCAACACTGATAATTCTGCTCATTTTGGAAAATATTTTACTTTTTTTTGCATCAGTAACTTCTTTTTTTCTTTTTATATTTGCCCATTTAGAATGACCTGACATAACGAATATATTATCACACTTTTAGAACGTTTTTTGTAATTAATTAGAATGTAAAACCATTTTATAAGAGACTCATTAAAGGGAACGGGCAAATTATCTTATTGACAAAAATTTATATTTTTATATGCTATCACTTATGAGTTTAAGCCTTGCTGTCTTAACAAAGAAGGCCATAGAGGCTTCATTAAAGCAAAAGTGGGATGAGGCGATAAAACTGAATTCGGAAATTCTTAAAGTCTATCCAAATAACATAGACGCAAAAATAAGATTAGGGAGATGTTATCTTCAGACGAAAGATTTCTCAAAGGCAAAAAAATTGTTTAAAGAAGTACTGAAAGTAGATCCTATTAACTCAATAGCACTTAAAAATCTGGAGTTGCTTAAAAATCAAAAAATCGAACTAAATGGAGATAGTAAACTTATAAGTGCAAAATCTCTACTTAAAGAACCCGGAACAACCTACGAGGCCAGTGTAGCAGTAACGGCAAAAGAAGTAAAAGAAGAGGATTTTATACCCGGAGAAGAGCTTACATTTAAAGTTAAGAAGAACAATATAGAAATTTATAAAAACAAAAAAAGTAAAAAAATACTTCTGGGAACAATAAAAAGTGACTATATGGTTCAGAAGGTTAAATGTGCGCTGGATAAAAAGGCTGACGTGAAAATAACTTTTATAAGATGGAAGGAGAAGGAAATAACAGTTTTAATCAAAAGCTCTATCCCTGTCTTTAAGCCTGACAAAGTAGAAATCAGACCTTATTTAAGAAGGGGTACTATAGAAGAACCCGAATTAGAAATAGAAACAGAAGACGAAGAAATAGAGTAAAAGTTTATCTTAAATCATCTTCGTCCATTGTATTTGATATTAATTCATCTTTCTCTAAAGTCTCTTCGTCCATAATTTTACTGCTTTGTTTTTTACTTTGATCCTTTACTTTTTTACTTATAGATGTAGAGTTCAGACCATTAGACTTACCCTTAAAATCATTAGACTTATTGTCGCGATTTTTCAAATTAAAGGAACCTCTATCTCCTGAGGATTTCTTCTTTTGGGGAATTTTATGTTTTTCGCTTTTCATCTCCCTTTTTTTATTTTTATCGAATATTTCAGAATTTTCTAAATCTTCAGAATCACTATGTTCCGTTATAATTCTATCCAAACAGGCAAAGGGGACTTTTGTGTTTTCGGCCGGGATAAGAGCAAAAGCTCTATCGTTTATTTTGGCTTTACTAAACTCCGCAGAAGCATCGGATACTTTGTAAGAACCGACGTCAGACAGTAAATACCACTTACCTTCTTTTTTTGTCAAAACACCCTCTATAACTTGCCTCTCTACTCTATCAATCTGTTTGAATATCTGTTTACCCGAATCCATAAAAACCTTAAGAATGTCTCCATAAACCAGCTTAGATTTTGCGGCATAATTTGGCGGCACCTCAGTTTTCCTACCATCTTCAGCTACTAAATACTGACCATCGAAAACTCCTTCGGTTCCGGGAATATTTTGATAATGCGCTTTTCTTTCTTCTTTCTCCAAATTGTCTATAATGTTCTGTATTTTTTCTATTTGATTTAAAGCAGATTGCAATAAATTCTTTACATTTTCATACTTTTTATGATAAGCACCTTTGAAATCAAATTCGTCCTGCTTTTTTTCTTTCTCATTCATATTTATTTCTCCTCCGTACTCTCAAAATTTATTATCCTCTTTAATATCTACATTTCTATCAGAATATTCTTGAGCAATAGCCATTCCTTTGTCAAATTTAGTCATCAACCACTTATTAACTTTGGCCTCTACTTTATCTCTTGGCGTACTGTACTTCTCCCTGCTTCTCTGGATAACCCTTTCTTTATTCCCTGTTTTCTTAATCAAAAAATCATCATCCCAGGGAGTCAGTATTTTCGCTGAGAAAGGATGGGATGTCATTCCATCAATCATCAATTTCATATAAACCTGAAATCTTTCAAGAGAAATAATATCTTCTTCCCCAAAATAAGGAGCAAATTCCTTTGCCAATTCCTTAGCATCGGGTGCTCCTAAAGAAAAGGTTATTATGGTGCCGACATTACCATAAACAGCTTTTAGAAGATCTTCAGGTAATTGACCTGTAAATTGATGTGTTAAATTCAACCCCAATTTATATTTTCTTGACTCAGATAAAATTTCTTCAAAACTTCCCGTAGCAAAATTCTGAAATTCATCAACATAAAGATAAAATGGTCTCCTCTCTTCATTTGGAATTTTAGCCCTTTGAAGAGCGTAAAACTGTATTCTTGAAACCAACAAAGCGCCAAGTAAATTAGCATTATCCTGCCCTATTTTTCCTTTTGACAAATTTATAAGAAGAATTTTTCCTGAATTCATCGCATCCCAAATATCTATCGTGGACCTTCTCTGACCTAATATATTTCTGATAGTGGTAGAGGCTAAAAATCTATTTACTTTATTTTGTATAGGAGATATCGCTTCCGTAACAAGTTTTTGATTACCTTTCATCTGTTTAAATTCTTCTGACCAAAACTTCTGCACTAAAGGATCTTTTACAAAATGCAAAATGTAATTAAGATAATTTTGATCTTCCAGTAATCTTGTAATACCGAGCATTGTAGTACCCGGAACTTCTAAAAGAGTCAAAACGCAGTAGTTTAACAAATATTCCAATCTGGGTCCCCAGGAAAAGTCAAAGTGCTGTTTTATTGCAGAAACAAGACCGGAAGCCATTAAATTCTTTTGAGAAGGATCGTCAATTTCAAGCAAATTCAATCCAACCGGATATTCAGTGTCCGAAGGATCTAAATATATAACATCATCCACTCTGTCATCTGGAATTCTATCTAAAATATTTTCTATCGTTTCTCCGTGGGGATCTAAAATAGCAACTCCCTCTCCGTTTGCTATATCCTGAGACATCATGGTAACAAACAAAGATGACTTTCCGGTCCCCGATTTACCGATAACATAAACATGCCTTAATCTATCATCGTTGTCATTTCTTATACCGAATTTAACCGATTTATTCCTGTATAAGGTTTCACCCAGATAAGTACAGTTTTCCGTCGGTAAGTTAAAAGGTGGTTCTGATTTTCTTGAGTAAACCCAGGATATATTAGGAGTATCTATGTGCGAAAGAGGAAAATGATAAATAGTGGCTAATTCTTCGGTATTTAAAATAATAGCCCTATCAGGATCAAATTCTCTTTTTTTATAGGCATTTAGAGCTAGTTCTTTATTATCTTCGTTTTTTCCAATCAAACTATTTATATTAGTCCCTGAAAACTCTTCAAAAGAAGCTAGTATCCCTCTTAAATTGGTTTCTACTCTGGATGCATCCGGCGCGGCAGAAACAATTCTAATTACAGTCTCAAAACCCATTCTGGAAAGTTTATTTTCAATAGATTTCAGTTCCGTTTCTTTAGCGGCGCTTATCTTTGGGGTAGTTGTTAAATATTTTCCTTTTACCTCAACACCTTCCGCAGGTCTTCTAAAAAATCCCACTATCACTCCGGTAAATATCTCGGACGCTTCTTTCTTTATCGTATCAAAGAAAATGTTAAACATACTTCTTGTTTTTCCGGGATCCTGACCTTCTCTGACCTTATTTACATAATCAAAGCCCTCTTGCTGCCACTTATCAGCAATGGGTTTTATCAAAATTTGCAACCATACCTCTTCATTTCTGGACAAGTTGGATACAGAGGAAGATAAAGACGATATTGGATCCGTCTCAAAATCTCTAAAACTTTTTATAGGATAAAAATTCGGCTTAGAAAAAACCAAACTTGAAACCTTATAGTTGGTATGGGATGAATTTATCGCTGGGGTGTAGTCAGGAACTACAGTAATATTAGCTGTGGGATATTGAGCGTATAACTGACTTTCTACAAATTTAAGTACACTTGAGGGAGCAGTAACATAAAATCGTATTCCTCTTTCTCCTGAAGCCACCATTTCCAAAGAAATATGTTCCTGAAGATCGGGATCTGATTTTAACAATCCATGTAAGGCCGAAAACATATTTTCAGCACTAAGAGAAGATGCTTGTATATCTCTTTTCTGATCATCGCTTCTACTAAGTTGGATTTCCAACACTTCCCTCTTATCTTCTTTTTCTTTTTTAGATTTTTTATTTCGTTTAATACGTAGATATACACCCAAAACTATTGCTAATATAGACAAAAATAAAATTAAATAATTATTCACAGACATTTTTTCTTTCTTTTCTATACAAATACAAAACAAACCCCCGCCCTCTGATTAAGACGAAGTCTGAATCCGAGGGGTAAGAAAAACCTTTAAAATCTAAAAGAAGAAGATCTTAAGGATTTTTCCTTGTAGAACAAAACAAACCCCCGCCCTAATTTGGGACGGGGGATAGAAAGGAGAGAGTACTACGCTTTATACTAGTACAAGTCTCCTAAAGTGTCAAATCCAAAAATTACCACCACATCAGATCTATCTATCTCACTCTCCAAAAAACCTAAAGCTTCTTCCTTTGAAATAATTGAATTTATTTTAAAAACCCTGGACAAAAAAGACACAGTTTGGGAATTGATATCATCAGCAATTATTACGCTTTTATCGTACGTTTTAGATGTATTTTGTGTGGAAACAACCCTGCCCCCAAAATTAGATATAACTCTTGTTCCGAAAGCCGCCAAACCGGGGGATTCAGTTCCATTCAAAACAGAAATGTTTTTTCTTTCCTTTGCCAAAAAAGATTCGTAAGTAAATTCCCTTATTGAGTTATCAAACTCACTTGTATTAAAAAAGTCCTTAGGAGAGTTGCTCATTTCAGATATTCTATCTTGAGGAAGAGAATGTATGAAAGAAATAATATCGTAAAACTCACGGATATCTAAATCCGTTTTTAGAGAGTCCCCTAAATTAGAAACGTTTTTTAAGCTAACTAAATTAAAAACCCCACCCTCACGCCAAATATTGTCAAAAAACTCTTCCTGTTTTTCATCTATTAGTACAAATTTATCTACTTTAAAACCAAATAACTTAAAGATGGACCTATTTACAGCCGTAGCGCCTGAAACCAAACGTTCATCAGAATTTAATCCACCCAAAGCAAAAGTTTTCTCCAAAGTCTCGGAACCAAACTTTCCCGGCAAGGAATAACTAATATTTACAGGAAGATCGTATACAAAAACACGTTTGTCTATTTTATCAAATATTATGAAATTTACTTTTTTTACAACAATTGGGTCACTTTTAAAGTCCTTAGCCACAATGTAAGAAATTGTAGGAATTTGATCATCCTGTATAGAATAACTGGACGATGATAAAGCGGAAGCAAACTTTTGATTCAAGTACTTAAAAAAAGTATAAGAGAAAAGAAACAAAAAAGAGATCAAAAATACCCCAACTATCAACCCTATTTTAACAATTTTTTTACGAACGGAACGATTAATAGTGGTTTTGGAACCGGATCGATATTTTTTTCGGGCATTTCGGGCAGGAGACCTTTTCATAAATATGACTGATATATCATATTATATTTTAAATTCTTTTGGCAAGGGGGAAACAAAACGTTTAAATTTTCCTGTACCGGGACTTACAAAACCTAAAACTTCCGCGTGCAACATCATTCTATTAAAAAGCTTTAGGTCTATTTTGAGTAAATTTTGTGCACAATATATTATATCTCCTGCAATAGGGTGTTGAATGGCAAAAAAATGAACTCTAATTTGATGAGTTCTTCCGGTTTTTGGAAAAACATCAGTAAGTGTATAGACATTTCCGCTCAAGTTTGCAGTTTTAATTTTCTCTATTCTGGTAAATGCAGTTTTACCTCCTGAAACAACAGCCATTTTTAAAGGATTTTTCGGACTTCTACTTATAGGGGCATTGATTTCAACTATCTCATCTTCAATTTCTCCATGAACTAAAGCAACATATTTTTTATAAGTTCTTCTCTCTTTAAATTGTTTTTGTAAAAAATGGAAAGAATCAACATTTTTTGCCGCTACAATAACCCCCGAAGTATCTTTATCAAGTCTATGAACCATACCCGATCTACTAATAAATTCTTCATCTTCCACACCATCAAAACAAGAATGGTATTTTTTGTATAGAATATCCTGTAATGTTTCTCCTTTGTATGTATTAGACCTATTTACAACAAGACCATAAGGTTTATTGATAACAACAATGTTTTCATCCTCAAAGATAATATCTATTTTCTTTTCCATATTGTAAATAAAAGAATAACTACTCCTATTATAACGGCAACGTCTGCCGGATTAAAATGAAAAATATTGAAAAAATTCAGGAAATCTTTTACGCATCCCGTTGTAAATCTACTATAAATATTATAAGTGCCTCCTAAAAAAACAAGAAAAAAACCAATATCAGAAAGCGTTGATCTGATAAATTTACGAAAATACAAAAAGGACACTAAAAATAAGAGAAAAAGGGAAAAAATTAAATAAGATTCTAAACTTAAAAAATTGGAAAAAAGGTGTTCACAATTATAGGCCAAATCAATCACTAAACGTTTCTTTCTAATACCTCGTCCTCTCTTATCTCCTCCATCTGGGAACGATCAGTAGCACAATCTATACAAGTAGTAGCCTCCGGATAAGCCTTAAGTCTGGCTTTATCAATATCCTTACCGCAAATCTCACATTTTCCGTACTTTCCAAGATTTATCGCCGCTAAAGCTTTCCTAACCTGAATTTTTAATTTTGTCACTGATGATATCCTTGCATCCGTAACAATCTTTCCTGTATCTTCTAAAACATCATCAAGAGTTTCGGCGTTATCTGTGGCTCTTCCGTGCTGAAGGTAAGGGTCTTCCTTTATCAGCTGTTGTTGCTGTTGGTCAAGTTTTTTCTCCTTATGCTGTAACTTTCTTTTTAAGTTATTCAAAAATTGTTCCGGAAACGTAGTTTTAGACATAGTTTTTTTACCTCTTAAATATAAATTAACAAAACCTATTGTAACCAAAACGGAAGCAAATAGCAAAGACCCGGTTTTTCTTAAAAATGTAAGCAAAGAGAAAGCTAGGAAAAAAACAAAAAAAGAAAAAATCTGCCCTGACATAAACCTATATCCACGGTGTCTAATTACGAAAAGATAAAGAATTAATGTGAGGACAAAAAAAATAAGATAATCAGTTTGATCTAAAATAAAAAAACCTCCTAAACTCAAGATCATAAAAAGAACAGAAGAGGCCATAGCGTATATATCCAATATTCTAAATACTGACCATTTAAATTTTTTAACAAAAAGAAAGATCGGTACTAAACTTAAAACAAAAGCAAAAGTTCCTAAAAGATGCCATTGATCTAAAGTAAGAAGTACATTGTTCGGGTAGTAAATTTTTAACCATTCTATTAATTTGTAAAGTAAAAATGAAAAAATGCCCGAAAATATCACGGAACTAAAAACCAGATCAAAAAATCTCTGAGTATTAAAACCATCTTTTTTTGATTCTCCCCAAAGTATAAATAACCAACAAATCAAACCGAATACAAATACGGCACTTATAATCCTAAGGGAATTAGATTCTATTTTCGCAATTTCAGGGGTCATCTTTTAAGCTTTTGAAATATACTCTCCGCTTCTGGTATCCACTTTTATCTTATCACCTATCTTTATGAACATTGGAACCTTCACTTTTGTGCCATTTTCAAGTTCAGCGTCTTTATAGACATTTGTTACCGTATTACCCTTGAATCCCGGTTCTGTATATTTAACTTCGAATACCATTGTTATAGGAAGATCCACGCTAATAGGGTTACCTTCAAAGTATTTGATCATAACTTTTTCCCCTTCTTTCAAAAATCTAGCGCTATCCCCTACAATATCTTCATTTATTGTAAATTGATCATAATTTTCAGGATCCATAAAAACATATCCGGAATCTTTGTACAAAAATTGGGCATTTTTGGTTTCCACATAAGTATCATCAACATGAGCCGTAGATTGCCACGATTTCTCTAAAACCTGACCGGTTATGAGATTCTTCATTTTTACTCTGACTTGAGCACTGCCACGACTTACTTTTATATGTTCATACTTAAGCACAATAAAAGGATGTCCATTTTCTTTAAATATTGTTCCGTTCTTTAAATCGGTAACTACCATAGCTTGGATTTTACCACCTTTTTAAAAAATATTTTTACATCGTTTTCTTGATAAACACAGTTTATATTTTAAACAGAAACTTCGACCGCGAGTCTTAACATCTTGTATTTCGCATTCGCTCAAACAACCCGTCTCGCTCACTTCGTTCGCTCCGACATTCTCCTCCCTCTGGAAATATATTTACGTTAATCTTAAAAATTAAGAAATTAGAAATCTATTTTCAAAAATTGCTGGTGCCGTGGGTGGGAGTCGGTCACGAGTCTTAACATCTTGTATTTCGCATTCGCTCAAACAATCTGTAAAGCTCGCTACCCCGTCTCGCTCACTTCGTTTGCTCCGACATTCTCCTCCCACTAGAACTATATTTACTCTAACCTTAAAATTAAGAAATCAGAAATCTATTTCCAAAAATGCTGGTGCCGTGGGTGGGAGTCGGCCACGAGTCTTAACATCTTGTATTGAGCTAACGCTCAAACAATCTGTAAAGCTCGCGACCCCGTCTCGCTCACTTCGTTTGCTCCGACATTCTCCTCCCACTGGAACCATATTTACGCTAACCTTAAAATTAAGAAATCAGAAATCTATTTCCAAAAATGCTGGTGCCGTGGGTGGGAGTCGAACCCACACGGGATTAAATCCCAGTGGTTTTTGAGACCACCGCGTATACCATTCCGCCACCACGGCAATTAGCAAAAACATTCTATCATATAATTAATTGGGGATTAGAGAAATTTTATTACTCTGTTTTCTGTTCAACTTCGTAGAATTTAGTATATTCAGATCTGAAAAATAGATCCAGTTCTCCGGTGGGTCCGTTTCTATGTTTTGCGATAATAAGCTTTGCATTTGATCTATCTTCTTCGTCAGGGTGATATAAAAACATAACTATGTCAGCATCCTGCTCTATAGACCCCGAGTCTCTAAGATCCGAAAGCTGAGGTTTCTTCTCCCCACCTCTTTGCTCAACAGCACGGGAAAGCTGGGAAACTGCAAGCACGGGAACTTTCAGTTCTCTTGCTAAATTTTTCAAACCTTGGGAAATTTTAGAAACTTCCTGTACCCTGCTTTCTGCCTGAGGAGCTTTTACCAACTGCATATAGTCCACAATTATCAAATCTATCTTATTTTCTAACATTAGCCTCCGGGCTTTTGTTCTCATTTCCATTACGCTTATTCCAGCAGTGTCGTCAATGAAAATGTTAGCTTCAGCAAGTTCTCCCGCAGCAACCCCGTATTTTTCAAAATCCTCCTCATCTAAATTTCCTGTAGAAATTCTCCAATTATCTATACCAGCCTGAGAAGATATCATTCTATCCACAAGCATTTCTCTTCCCATTTCAAGCGAAAAAATAGCCACCCCAAACTTTCCTTCCACGGCAGCATGTTGGGCAATATTTAAAGCTAAAGAGGTTTTCCCAACAGAAGGTCTTGCAGCTAAAACTATTAAATTTTCTTTTTGAAGACCCGAAAGCATTCTATCCAAACCCTTAAGTCCCGTCGGCACACCTCTTAATGTTCCTCTTTTTTTGCTTAGTTCATCCAATCTTTCAAAAGTTATTTCAAGAGTTTCTTTTACAGGAACAAAATCCTGGTGTGTCAAATCCTGAGATAATGAGTAGATAAGTTGTTCAGATTTATCTAAAAGGTCTTCAACCTCAGCTTCATTAAAAACGGATTCCCCTATCTCTGAAGCAGCAGACATCAAAGATCTTTTAATTGAATCGTTTTTTATTAATCTAGCATAGGCCTCAATATTAGCCGATGTGGGGACAAAATTTACCAGTTCGGTTAAATAAGCTACACCGCCAACATTTTCTAATTCTTTCATTTTTTTCAGTTGATTGGGAACAGTTATAAGATCAGCGGGTTCTCTTTTTTCATATAAAGTCAAAATTGCTTCATATATTTTTTCGTGTGCTGATTTATAAAAATGCTGGGGCTTCAAAAACTCCACTACTTTAACAATGGCATCCTTGTCAATTAAAATAGCTCCAAGAACAGATTTCTCTGCTTCTATGTCGTGAGGAGGAACGTGTGCTTCAAAATCTTCATTTTTATTTCTTGCTTTTCGGGTTGCCATTAAATCACCTTCTAATTATTTTCTTAATGAACAGGCTTTAAAACTACTACTTGCGTTTCACCTTCCAAGTCACTCTTTGAGTCTAACACTAATTTATCCAAATCTCTTTTTACACCATTTTCAACACCCATTTCATCCAAAAATTCATCAACGCCGCTTAAACCATCAACTCCGGTGAGATCGGCAGTCTTATAGTGCATGGGTATAACATAAGAAGGCTCCAGAGAGGACATAACCTTAACCGCTGTCTTTGCATCAATTGTATATTTATTTCCTACCGGAATCATCAAAACATCCACACTGGGAATTTTTTCCAAATCTTCCTGAGAAAGTTCACAACCAAGATCTCCGAGATGAAGAATATTAAAACCATCTATTGTAATAAGGTACATAGTGATCTTTCCTCTCTCAGCGCCGCCTTTATTGTCGTGACTTACTTCTCTGCCATAAATAAAACAACCTCCGATCTCGTACTCACCCGGCCCATCAACCAAAAGTCTATATCCGTCAACTCCTTCTTTATAACTATGATCAAAATGATAATGTGTTATCAGAAGCGCATCGCAGGATAATTTAGGTAGTTTATACCCTATTTTCGGATCATAAGGATCTATTACTAGAGTTATATCTTTACCTTTAATTTTAAAACAGGAGTGTCCTATGTATGTGATTTCCATGAAATCAATATACCAAAGTAGATTAAGTTTTGAAAGACCGAAGTTATACGCAAGGAAAAATAAAAAGTACAATAAATGTATTTTTATTGGTAAAATATCATTGTTACATATCAATATGGTGACTGTAGCTCAATTGGTTAGAGCACCGCTCTGTGGAAGCGGGGGTTGTGGGTTCAAGTCCCATCAGTCACCCCAAAGAGAATAAACTTCTTGTAATCCCTATTCTTATCGTTGTTAAGGGATATATCTGGTTCTAACTTTAAACACATATCTTCCAACTTATATAACCTTTCTTTATTGGTAAAAACCATTTATACACATCAATACAGAGTTTTCCGTCTTCCATTAAATAGTTATAACCCAAATCCTTTGCAACTTCTTTCTTAGTTTCTAAACTGCCATTTTGGAATTTTTCTAATGCGAAAGTAGCAAAATTAAAAACATCTTTGGTAACTTTTTCAGTGTTTTTCATTTTATTTGATTCTCTCTCAATCTGTAACTCAAGCTCTTTAATATCCTTACTACTAAAGTTCCATTGTTTTTGGCAAAAAACACATATTTTAATTGGATAAAAAAAGTACCCATAATTACAAATAAAATTCGTATTCAAAGAGTTGTTTTTAGAAACATTTTAATTGTCTCAACAGTTTTAAGTGATCTGTAAGCGCCCATTCTTTTCTTAATTAAATCGAATCACTCTCATCTACTCTCATGGTTCTTCAATTAACACATCAAAGGCCTTATAATTTCGCCTAACTTAACATAAAACAAAAAAAACCCGACTATTTTCCATAGAACATAGTCGGGTCACACTGTCACCTCCATTTCTAAATTAGCTAAAGTGTTGGTTAAAAAGATCCTTCACCAAAAAGTCAACCGCACGTTTAGCATGAGGGCAAAAAGAGGTGTCTACATTCCAAATGCTGCCGGTAACAATGGCTGCGCTATGAGGACATCCCCCGCCACAGTTGGCTAATGCGATACAATCATAGCACTCAGGCATATTGATGGGTGATCGTTTTCTCCATTCTACCCAGTATGGATGATCAACTGGATTTTCAAGCTCAGACATCTTTACAAAATAATCCTTGGTACCACAGTAAGCGTGACAAGTACCCACATATCCATCGGGTGAAATTACTAGTTGCATTCCACAGCCCCCGCAGTCAGAAAAGTAGAAGTCGCCATCAGCAAAGGCAGTGACTTTCCTCATAAAACGATCTTCGTGAACACCGTGATCTCTGGCTATCTTAAAACATTCCACCAAAGATTCTGCAACCGTATTAGAATACGGTACCGGTCTTGGTATTCGTCGCGCGTTGCATTCAAGTAGGGTGTTAAACCCTAGCCCTTGAACTCCAAGGTCCTCTATAAACCATCTCGTCACATCCGGCAAAATATCTAAATTGTGCTCGTCAATTGTACAGCAAGCACTTACATTGCAACCTGCTTTCCTAGCACGATCAAAGCCTTTCATTACACTGTCGAAGGTTCCTCTGCCAAGGTGGTCAACACGCATCTTGTCGTGTACCTCCTTAGGACCATCTATTGAGATAGCAACACTAACATCGTATTCTGCAAGATTTTGTGCAATTTCCTCTGTTATCAAAATTCCATTTGTGTTCAAGGTTATTAAGGTACTTTCCGGTAAATCTCCACAATCTTTAAGTTGTTTTACATACTTTAGCACCTGCAACGCCACATCCCAATTCAACAGTGCTTCACCACCATAAAGAATAATAGTGGGGGCATCTGTATCCTGCAAACCATCCCAATCCAATGTTCTGGCAAAAAGATCGACACCTTTTTTAGCAATTTCCCAAGACATTTTACTAAATTTGTAATTTTCAGGGATACCACCTTCAAAAAAACAGTAACGACACCCGATATTACAAATATCTGTTAATATGAGATAGAGAATCATAATTTGAGGTTTCTCTAAAACTTTCTGGAGAACCCCGATTTCAACCATCTCGTCCTCATCTTCCTCAACAAGACAGCGCATATTCCAAAGATGTTTTAGGAGATTATATGCCTCTTCCCTATCTTCCTGAAAATACTGTTCAATGAAACATTCAACTGTTTGTATGCCTATGTTTTTCAAAGCCTCCGCAAGTTGGGTAGAAACATACATTACAGATTGGGTTAGAGAGTTATAAATTGCGGTCATACCTCCCTCTTTTGACACATCGATAAAATGTGTAAATCTAGAAAGACGAACCATCGTTTTTAAATCCATTTCATTCACATACCTTTCTATTATCTATGATTTATTTAATGTGCAAAAAAGTGAAGGATGTCTCGGGCACAGTAAAAAGTATCCAAAGACATCCTTATCTTAAAAACCTGACCCACTAACGGCGCAAAGAAAGACGCGTTCCGCTAGCACGGTGGCACGGTGTACAACGACAGCTGGAACAGGCGGTACAACTGCAAGCACACCTTTGACAAGAACCACCACAACGATTACAAACATTAGATAACGCAACGCTACCAACGCTTCCACGGACGGATTGAAAATCTTTCTCACTGGGTACCCACGATTTAGCTGACATCTTTTCTTTCTCCTTTCTAAAGATTTCCTTATTTAAGGATTTGGATAATTTTAGATTAAATATCAGAAAAAGTCAAGAAATCACTGTACCAACAATCTAAAGGACTCTTTTATCATATCGTCTATATTTTTGGATCTTTTCATTAATTTACGAAATTTTGAAATCTGAGTTTCATGTTTTTCGTAGGGTCTGGGGTGAGGGTTACCCGTGATTTCAACAAATTCAGGTCTTTCAAGAACCACGATATTGAATATCTCCGAAAGATCCCAAATAACTGAATCCGAAATGTTTCTTGATAAATCTAGGTTTTTTTCTAAATAATCATAAAACATGAAATGCATCATTTCATGGGCACATGCGTAAACAAGACCCTCTTTGTGCTTGTAATAAACTTGAAAAATCTTCTCGTTTAGAAACCTAGGACCGCAGTTAAAAATTGAAAGAAAACCCACATAGGCACCTTCAGGCCAAGGATGTCCGTTAAATAGTTTCGCTGCATTATCGAGAAACTTTTTCTCTACCTTGTTCCATGATTTCTGTGTTTTCTTTCTAATATCGGCAATTTTAAGTTCTTGATCATTATAAATATGATCGATGTAATTCTTATAATAAGTTATTCTTTCATCATTGTTTAAATGTTTGGCTTTTTTTAACCCAGGGTATCCCAATAAAATGCTATTGCTAATACTATCGCTAGGATTGAAAGAAAGAAACTCCCCCACCGTCCAATAATCCATTTCTTTATTTATCTCAAAATTTACATGTGGTTTATTGTTTTCAAACGACATTGACAATATAATGTGCAAACAACAAAATGACTTTATTTTTTAGAATTCACGGGTTTCTTCTTCGCTGGTTTTGATATCTTTTTTTCAGCTTTAGGTTCTTCTTTTTCTTCTACAATTACCTTTTTCTCAGGCTCTTTTTTTGAATAAGAAGTAGTAAGAGCTTCCAATATTCTATCTAGCTTGTTACTAATTTCTTGTAATTGAGCATTGTTTTGAATTACCGATGCCTCTTTTCTTTCAAAATCAGGTTTTCTTTGAGGTCGTCTATCTCTATTGTCTCTGTCATGAAAATCTCTGGGAGCTCTTGAACCACCTTCCTTTTTTTCAAAACAATCACTGCAATAAACCGGTCTTCCATCTCTTGGCTCAAAAGGAATCTCGCAATCCTTACCACACTCTGAACAAACAGCTTTGAACATCTCTCTTCTCTCACCACGATCACGAAAATCTCTTTTTCCAAAATCTCTACGACTAGAATCTCTTCCGGAACTTGACCTATCTTGTTGATTAAAATTTCTCATATAGGTAAATCGTAACACACAATCTTATTAATAACTAATTGAAGTCCCACACCATTTTCAGTGAACCAGAAACCTTATTCCTAGAAACTTAAGTAAAATGCATAAAATCCCCAAAACAAAATAATTGAAACAAAATACAGCGGTACAACCCATTTTTTAAACTTATTTTTAAATTGAACTAAAAATCGATACATTCCAATAGCATATACAGGCATAAACCAAATAAGATAGGTTCTAAGTAAGACAGGGGTCAATAAATAGAAAAAGAACATGCTTATTGTAGCCATGATATATTTATCGGTAATTTTCTTTTTAAAATAAAGAAAAAATGAAACCACGGTTCCAAAAAGTAGCGAAAGATATTTAACCCTTGAAGATAAGTAATAAAATCATTAATAGATTTCATAAAAGGAATACTAATCAAAAAGGCAAAAGCAAACCCCGCTAGCAAGAATTTAACTTTTCTCTTTGATTTTAAAATAAAAAGCGGGAAAAAAACTAAAGAAAATGATTTTAGAGAAAATGAAATTGCGTAAAAAATCCCTGCTTTTATGTCATCTTTTTCAAGATATCTTAGTACTAAAATCATAAACAGTATTCTTAAAAGCTCTGAATATGTATAAGAATTTATTACTATCAGATAGGGTTTAAATATCAAAACAACAATCCCAGAAAACCTACCCAAAAGTTTTTTTTCCTCTTCGCACAATATTTCAAAAATTAAAAATCCGACTAAAATATCCGCTATTAATACAGGAATTTTAAAGAGTACGTGAGGCTCGATATGAAGGGCATCACTCAAAAGATAGAGAGGGCTATGTAAATAAAGAAGAGTTGGAAAATAGGCGTATTCGTGATCTTCTGTAGCTCCTTGGGAATATGATTTTACAGTTTCGTTATATATGTTTTTACCATCTAAAAATGAATCAACTGCATCTGTGAAAGTTTTGGGATCACCACCTTTTTCAGAAAAAACAGCAAGTCTTAAATGAAGAGCCACGACTACCAATATAGACGTGACTACAAATTTAAGAATTCTTGATTTCCCAGATTTAGAAATAATCTCTCTAACAACCATAGACGTATTCTTAAAAACCTTCTTTTTTCAGCGAAAGAACAATATAAATACTGACCCCAATTACTACTAATACCACTAATGCAAAAATTATATCTAAAGCCAGTGATAATTTTTTAAATTTTTCAAACACACCTTGGTTGTTTCATGTAAACATTTATTAAGTCAGGTGCAGATATTTTCCACAGCTCAAATTAATTTTTTAATAAATTGGTGTAACATTTACACATGAAAGAAAAATGCTCTTTTTGTAACAATGAAATAGATTTAACAGACAAGTTTTGCCCGAACTGTGGAAAAAAACTCCCTGAAAAAAACGCACCTTTCACAACCGGAGAAAAAATAAAAATATATCTACTAAGTTTTGTAATAGCACCTTTTGGCCTTTACTGGTTTTTTAAATTCTTTAAAAATGAAAATCCTGAAAAAAGAAAAACAGCCCTATACTCTCTTTATATAACTATATTTATGATTGTAGTTATAGTTATAATAAATATTTATTTCGTGAAAACTTTGCAAACATATATAGATTCATATAACTTAGAAAGTTTTGGTTACTAATGTATAATACTTCTAAATTTAAGTTTCGGACTAATTCCATAAAATGACAAAGTATGACAAACAAACTTAGTACAAAATCTTATAAAGGCTCTAGAGACTTTTATCCCGAAGATATGAAAATAAGAAACTTCATATTTGAAAACTGGAAAAAAGTCTGTAAATCCTATGGTTATGAAGAATATGACGGTCCTTTCTTGGAAAGTTTTGATCTTTATGCCGCTAAATCCGGAGAGGAACTTGTAAATGAACAACTTTACAGTTTTGTAGATAGGGGAAAAAGAAAAGTAGCCATAAGACCGGAAATGACGCCTACTCTCGCCAGAATGATTGCAAAGAAAATCAACGAAATTGTCAAGCCCGTGAGATGGTTCTCAATCGCAAACTTCTGGAGATATGAGAAACCTCAAAGAGGGCGCGGAAGAGAATTTTTTCAGTTAAACGCCGATATTTTTGGGTTTGAGGGGATAGAAGCAGATTTTGAAATAATTTCTCTTATGGCCGATTTAATGAAAGCTTTCAACGCACGTGAAGGAATGTTTGAAATAAGAATAAATAACAGAAAACTTATGGACGATTTTTACAAGACGCTTGATTTAAATGAATCACAGAAAAAAATCGTAAATAAAGCTGTAGATAAAAGACAAAAAATATCAAAACAAGAATTTGAGGAGTGGCTTAAAGATGAGGCAAAACTGGACAAAAAACAATTGGAGAAATTAGTTAATTTCATCGAAGATCCCTACCCTACTCTGGAAGAATTATTGAAAGAAAATTCAACAGGAGCTTTAGATATAAAAAATATTCTTAAACTAATTGAAAATTATCAATTGAACAATTTAGTAAAATTCAGCCCGTCGGTAATCAGAGGCCTTGATTATTACACAGGCATGGTATTTGAAATATTTGATCTAAACCCAAAAAATATCAGAGCAATTGCCGGAGGAGGAAGGTATGATGATCTTGTCAGTTTATTTTGCAAAGAAAAACTTACAGGTACAGGGTTTGCTATGGGGGACATCACTCTGCAAGACTTTTTGCAAACATGGAATCTGCTTCCAAAATTTGAAAATGATTGTGAATATTTGGTTACATTATGGCCATCCCAGGATCCAAAATTCCTTGAAAAGACACTAGAAATATCAAGCATCCTCAGAGATAAAGGAAAAAACGTCTCAACATGGGTCGAAAAAAATACAAAAATAGATAAACAGTTAAAATACGCCGATAAAAAAGGTTTTAAATACGTAGTTATCTTCGGAGAAAATGAAATGAAGAAAAATACAGTAACAATTAAAAATATGTTGACAAAGACCCAGTCCGAAGTTGAAATCAAAAATATTTAATGATGATATTTTATACGGATAAAGTTTTCGATATAGAAATAACTGCCAATGCAAAAAAGCAAACTGCCTAAAGATCTGCCAAAAGGATATATTTTCCTTTTCATAACAACACTATTATGGTCTGCCGGCGGACCAGTGATAAAATACACACTTTCCTACATCCCTCCTCTTACTTTTCTTTTTTTAAGATTTCTCATTGTTTGCATCATTTTGTTACCCTACACAATATATGAAGTTCAAAAAGTAAAAGTAGATCCAAGAGATTACTTCAACTTTTTTCTATTAGGAATATTTTCTCAATCATCTCTAGCTTTAATATTTATAGCTTTAAAATACACAACTTCGATTGACAACGCTACTATAGGGATTCTCGGAGCCGTATTATCCATTGCCGCCGGAAGTTATTTTTACAAAGAGAAGATTAGTAAAAATTTACAGATAGGATTAATCATATCTTCCATAGGAACACTAATTATTGTAATAGAGCCTCTTTTTCTGGAACTTGGAAATACAGAACTATTAGATAGATTATTCGGAAATACTTTGCTTCTAATATACAATTTCTTTTGGGTGTTTTTTGTTATATGGTCAAAGATGAGCATGGGAGAAGAATCTAAATTATTAGAAAAGACCCTAAGTTTTATCCGCATTAAGCCAATGAAAAAAAGTTACCCCCCTACTTTAATAACAGCTCTTTCAATGTTTGTGGGACTATTTACAATAGCACCCCTTTCTATTCTTGAAATGACAGGCGCTTTTGGAGAAATTACCAACTTTAACATAATGGAAATAGACCCTAAGGGGATTTTTGGGTTATTGTATATGGCAATATTTTCATCCATAGTTGCTTATGTCTTATACCAAAAAGCCATATCTATGGTCAAAGTTTCGGATTTAGCTTTCTTTCACTATTTAAGTCCTGTATTTACTATCCCTTTTTCCTATTTACTTTTAAAAGAAATTCCTACTACCCTGGTTATAATCGGATCGGTTTTTATAGCAATCGGCATTTACATAGCCGAGAAAAACGGCGCAGATTAACTCTTGTTGAATAAAAAAAATCTTGTTATACTCCATCTCGCTATGAAAAAGGATATACACCCAAAATTGAATAAAGAATGCGTAGTAACTTGTGCTTGCGGAAATACATTTGTTACAATGTCTACTCTACCCTCGATAACCGTTGAGATATGTAGCGCGTGTCATCCATTTTATACCGGACAATCTAAATTTGTTGATACAGAAGGAAGAATAGAAAAATTCTCCAAAAAATTAAAAATTGCTGAAGAAAAGAAAAAAGCTGTTAACGAATTGAAAAAAACGAAAACTACTAAAAGAAAAACTGACGAAGAATATAAAGAAATATCACTAAAAGAAATGCTTCAGAAAGCCCAATCGGAGGAAAAAATCTCTAACGAGCAAGAAACTGAAAAAGACTCAGCAGAATCAGAGGAAAACTAGCCAAAATCCACCTGAATAATCAAAACCTCTAAACATATATTCTGCGTTCTATTGTTAAATTAAAAAAGTTAAAATATCAACTATGAATCATAAATATCTTGAAAATGAAATTAATAAAATCGACAACGATATAAAAAACGATCTTGATCTTCTAAATAAAGAAAAAGATGAAGAGATGAAAAAGATGATCAATGAAGAAATTGAATTATTAAAAAGACAAAAAATAGAGCTGGAAAATTCCTTAGAAAACATTTCAAATGGCGATTTAGATAAAAAAACTACAGATCTAGAGAATCAAAATGAAATTCCATCTATTGATAAGGACACAGCTATATTGGAGATAAGATCAGGAACGGGGGGAGATGAAGCGGGTCTTTTCGCAAAAGATTTGTATAGAATGTATTCAAAATACGGAGAAAAAATTGGTTGGAAAATAACTGAAAATTACATTAATGAAAACGAAGCAGGGGGCATTAAGACTTTAATAGCTGAAATCAGAGGAAAAAATGCATATAACTTACTAAAATATGAATCAGGAGTACATAGAGTACAAAGAGTACCTATAACAGAATCCGCAGGGAGAATACATACTTCAACGGCTACTGTAGCAGTTCTTCCAAAATTCAAAAAAACAGAAATTGAAATTAAACCTGATGATTTAAAATGGGATTTTTTCAGATCGGGGGGAAAAGGAGGTCAAAATGTCAATAAAGTATCAACTGCCGTCAGACTTACTCATATACCCACAGGTATAGTAGTTGAGTGCCAGGAAGAAAGATTTCAGGGAAGAAACAGAGAAAAAGCCTTAGAGATACTTCATTCCAAATTGTACTCTGAAATGCAGGAACAAAAAGTTAAAAATATTGCAGATTTAAGATCGTCACAAGTAGGATCGGCGGAAAGAAGCGAAAAAATCAGAACATATAATTTTCCTCAGGATAGAATTACTGATCACAGAATAAACAAAACGTGGCACGGAATTGAAAAAGTTATGAACGGAGAAATAGAAAACATTTTAGTAGAAACGCAGGAAGAAATGACAAAAACTCTTAAAAATCAATAATTATCGGGCATTTCACCAAGAACAGCGGTAACTGTAATTTCCTTCCCATCTCTATCAATCTTTAACGTTATCTTATCTCCAACTTCCAAAGCATTTATAATCTTTGACAAAGTATTAGTACCTGTAATTTCTTCGTCATTGATTTGTAAAATTATGTCCCCTCTTTTTAATCCTGCTTTTTCTGCAGGAGATCCCTGAACAACAGCTGAAACATAAGCTCCCTCCGGCATATTTCTGGATTCAGCTATATCCTCGGTAATCATGACATAAGAAACACCTAAATATGGTCTTACAATTTTTCCTTTTTCCACAAAAGAAGCTAATATAGGTTTGACAACATTCGCAGGTATAGCAAAACCAATATTTTCAGCCCCTAATGTAGTTGCAACGTTCACACCAATAACCTGCCCGGAAGAGTTCAACAACGGACCACCGGAATTTCCCGGGTTTAGAGCGGCATCAGTTTGAATAACGTTTTCATACACTTTTTGCTGTCCGAAACCTGACGAAGCCTGAACTTCTCTAGCCATTCCCGATATAACACCAACTGTGACAGTATTATCAAATCTTCCAAGAGCGTTTCCAATTGCAATAGCTCTTTGACCAACTTTTAAATTATCGGAGTCACCGAACTCAACAGTAGGAAGATTTCGAGCCGTTATTTCTAAAATAGCAATGTCAGAGTAATTATCAAGGTGAATTTTATCAACAGAGTAAGTTGTTCCGTCTTTTAATACAACCGAGTACTCTCCTGACGGATCATTTACCACATGGCTATTAGTAATAATCAAACCATTAGGATCAACTATAAAACCGGTCCCTATTCCGGATTCGTACACATCTGAAAATCCCGAAAAAATATCAAAACTTACAGTTTTCACAACAACTGAAACAACCGCCGGAGAAACCTTGTCAACAACATCTATAATTTCCGATTCTTCCTGCACTATTTTCTGATTAACGATTTCTACAGGTCCTTGATACTTACTTTTTTCTTGCTTGAACAAACCAGAATCACCAAAAGTGCTATCAAAAAATTCTGAGCTTTTCTCTTTTAACAAGTTCCAATTATATTTAAAAACCGGAAAAGATATTAAAATGAAAGCTATTATGGACAAAAAAACTATTAGTCTTTTCTTTCCCTTTGTCATAGTTTAGCGAAAATTATAAACACCTCAAAATTCTTTTGCAAGTTCAAGAGCTTTATTAAGTTGGGGATCAACACCTTTATCTAAATCCTCGTCAGTTATCTTAACAGTAATGTCAGGTTCCAACCCCTTCCCATGAACCCATTCTTTTTTTGGAGTAAGCCACTTTGCTATTGTTATATGTAAGCCCGAACCATCATTAAAATCTTTAGCATCTTGTATAGTACCTTTTCCAAAGGATTTCTCCCCAATTAATTTTGCACCAATATTATCTCTTAACGCCGCCGCTAAAATTTCCGAAGCTGATGCACTCCCTTGATCTATTAGAACAAATACCGCCGGAATATCTTTGAATACCCCAACTTTTGAAGTGTTAAAAGGAATTAGTTCTCCCGTGGATGTCTCTTCATACAAAACAGGTTTTCCACGGAAGAAATCTTCAGAGATATGAATAGCGGATTCAAGATAACCTCCGGGATTTCCTCTTACATCTATAATAACTGCATCAAGTTCGGACATTTTAACATTTACTTCGGAAGCTACTCTATCCCATTCCGTATTCGTATCACTTCCAAATCTACTAATTCTTATATAAGCGGTCCCATCGCCTTTATCTTCCCATGTTACACTAGAAACAGTAATAACCCCTCTTGTTATCACAACTTCTCTGGGGTCATCGGTACCTGTTTGAAGAACTAATTTAACAGTTGTTCCGGATTCCCCTCTAATTAAAGCTACTGCCTCGCTAACACTCATCCCCGCAGTACTTTTGTCATCTATTTGCAAAATTCTATCTCCCGGTTTCACACCTATGTTTTTAGCAGGAGATCCATCAAGGGGAGAAACTATTATTAGGTTCCCATCTTTTAAACTAAGCTCTGCCCCAATTCCTTCATATCTTCCTCCCATAGAATCCATAAAACTTGCATTTATATCGGGAGGTAGAAAAGATGTATAAGGATCCCCTAAAGAATAAACCATACCACTAATAGCTCCGTAAATCATTTTCTTCTGATCAATCGGTCTT
>Ga0208695_1000858_pt1 | contig 29238 bp, 41 predicted proteins | sample AD_UKC111_MetaG_FD_184449 | JGI IMG/M metagenome (GOLD analysis project Ga0208695, IMG submission 184449) | Active sludge microbial communities of municipal wastewater-treating anaerobic digesters from Hong Kong - AD_UKC111_MetaG (SPAdes)... | ecosystem: Engineered > Bioreactor > Anaerobic >...
TTTTGTGCTAATGTTTATTAATTTTGAGTTTTTCATATTAATAATTTATTTTTTTGAGAGTTTAGGTTAAATTCCTAAACTCTCTAATTTTAATTGTCTTTCTAAAACTTCCATTTTCTTTTCTATTTTATCCATTTTCTTTTCTGGATTTGATGAATAAAGTGATAATCTATCCCATTCATCTTGAAGTTTTCTTAATTGTTCTTTTGTTGTCATATTCTTTATTTCTTATTTTTTATATATATTATATTATATATATTAATATATGTTCAGTCCCTTTTGCTATTTTTTGATTTTTTTTTAATTTTTTTACAAATATTTTGCTAGATCATAAAATAATTGTAAATTTGTAGAGTTAAATTAAAAAATATGAAAATAGAGCAAGTCAAAGGTTACAAAAATGATTGGCAAAAGCTGTTAAGTTATGATGATTGGAATGATTTTCTAACTTATAGTAAAAATGATACTACTTGTAATGCTATGTGGTTAGATTATAGTAACGGTAAAATTAGTTATGATGAAGTTAGTAGATATGAGTATGCTTTATATATTGTTTATATTAGAAATAAAAAGTTGGAGTTAGTATTAGATTAATTGAAATAATAGTAGTACTAAAAGTTGTTTATATTAAATATAAACACTATCTTTGTTTAGAAAGCACTATCGATGATCGAGTAATAATTAAAAAATAGAAAATATGGCACATACAATTATGATTATGCAACCAGAGATTAACATTTGGATATCTAGATTAACTTCGGTAGATCCTAATCTTATAGAATATAGATTTACATTTGCCGATGGTGTGGTTAGGTATTTAACTATAGATGAAATAATTAATTCACCATTTAGTTGGATAGCAAATCAGGTAAAATTGACTTTAACAGAAGCAATTGATGAGAATAAATTAGGTTTATATAATAAACAATTATACATTAAAAATTAAACAAAGGAACAACAAACATTTTAATATATACAATATGGAATTTAATAAATTAACAGACAGACAATTGCTTGAGAAGCAAACTCAGTATTTAAGAAGTATAAATAATAATGTAAGATTCTTTTTTTGGCTTACAATTATAGGAGGTTTAATCACTTATGTGATTTTATCTAAGCAATAATAATTTTCTTCTTTATTTTTTAAAACCCTAATCAATTATTTGGTTAGGGTTTTTTATAAAAAAAATTAAAAAAAATTAAAAAAACAACAAAAGGGAGTTTGAAAATATAATATATACTAAAGAGTTGTTTATTAAAATAAACACTACTATAAGTAAGTTATTAAACTTCTTCTTGGGTTCCTGAGGATTGATCCCCTCAGGTTCGTCTCCCAAGTAAATAAAAAGACATAAAAAATAAAAGACGAATATGAAAAAAAAACTTAACAGATACATACCTGTATCGATTAAAAACTTTATAGACAACAAACTACACGTCTATATCAAGTGGAACAAAGATTTATCATCAAAAATTTATTCTTTAGACAAAGAAGGTTTAATAGTAATATGTGATACTATATTACGAATGGCGGGTTCAAGAGATATAGATAGAAACAATTTAGTACAAATACAAACCAATTCTTTTCATAATATACTTCATAATGATTATTCATTGTATTTAGATTATCTAATACAAGAAAAAGTTGTTATTACAGATAACTTTTATATTCCTGGTGAAAAATCTATGTCATATAAGCTTAACGAAGATTTCGTTGATGATTTAACCTCTATTGCTATGGAGAATAAAACTTATCTTAATAGAACTATTAAAGCAATAAATGAAACAGATACTAAACTAAAAGTTTCAACTAAACATAAAAATAATTTTAAGAATGATTTTAAGATAGATTTTATTGCTGCTTGGAACTATCTTACTAATTGTTATGTAAATCAAATACCTGATAAAAAAGGTAGAATACTTTCTAAATATACAAAAGCGGTTTTACAAAGAAAATTATTAGAGATAAATGATAAACAACTTTTTATATCAAGGTCTTCTTCTAATGGAAGAATAACTACTAATCTTTCTATTCTAAATGGTGATTATAAAAAGTTTATTTTAGGTTATGATTATTCTATGGATATAGTTGCTTCTCAACCAGCAATGTTAAATATCTTTTTTAATTTATTAAAAGAATTAAGAGGTGAAAAGTCCCCTGTAAATTCTTATTCTAATTCTTATCTCTCTTATGAATACAGAATTATAGAAAAAACACTCGGGAAGTCAGACGGTGTAAGGTTTTTAGAAGGATTGAAAACTGTAAAATTACCATCAAAAAAAGAATTAGATTTGTGGAAAAACTTATGTGAGAATGATGATATTTATAGACATTTTGCCAATGAGGTTTTTAATTTAACTGGTGAGAAAATGACAAGATTAGAAGCAAAGCAAATTTTCATCATAGTTCTTTATTCACCTTCTAAATCACCTAATGAATATAAGAAGATTTTCTCTATGATATATCCTACAATATATAAGTTCCTTAATGACATTAAAAGTATTGCTAAAATAAAAAGAGCGCATAAAATGTTACCTCTATTGTTACAAGGAACAGAAAGTTTTTTATGGGTTGAGAGAATACTACCAGAGCTTGATAGAATGGATATAAAGTATCATTTCATACACGATAGTATAATTATAAAGAAAGAAGATTTAGATCGCTCACAGATGAAAATAATAGAGCAATTTTTTATTGCTGGTCTTAACGCACAGATTAGTATAGAAGATATAAAAACAGAAAAGAAAATATGAGTAAAGAGTTATTAATAGATGGAACAGGATTATTATTTATAAGAAATACAAGAAACCATTATAAAAAATAAAATAAATTATAAACTTTTATATAGAAACAATCTATAAATAAAGCAATAAATTTCTTTATTTCAAGTGGCTATTAGTAGTATAACTCTCGAAGAAACTTCTTCGAGTAATTAGATTACTAATAGTCATCTTTTTTTTATAGGGAGCACAAACTTTTCAATATATAGTAAAAGATTAAATATAATGAAAGAGCATATATCTTATATTAGAGAAAAATTAAGTAATATACCTAATTTTATTGACACTACATCGCAAACACATTACCTTGTTTGGATTGCTATGATGGATATAAATGATGAGTTTATGAAAATCATAACACCTAAATTCCTATCAGAAAAAACTATATTTAATATAGTAAAAAGAATAGAAGTATTACTTGATTCTATCTGTGAGATAACAGCAAGACATATAACATTAAAAGTTATAGCATACTACTCATCATTATTTTTATCATTAGAAACTTACCTAATTGATAATGAGTTATTTGAGAGCTGTAAAAATCTAAGTATATTTACTCAAATATACTATCAAAAATCACCAATATAATGTCTAATAATCATATAGAGCTAAACTATAAAAAATGGTATAACTTCTCAAAAATTATTACCAACAATAAAGAAAGTCAAGATCTTCTACACGACTTAATTATCAGATTTAAGGATGTTCCTGATATAAAAGCAACAGATAATTATGTATTCATCTCATTAAGAAACTTATTTTTAGAGCGTATAAGAGTAAATAAAATAGATAGTAATGTAGATGTATCAAACTTTGAGGATAATTCATTAGAAGACTTAGAATTAACTCAAATGATGATTGAAGATATAATCAAACAAAAAAAATTAGATTGTATATCTGAAACTGTATCCAAATTAAATCACTTTGAGAAAAAGTTATATCAACTACATTTTATATTTGGTATCTCACAAAGAAAAATAGCAAGAGAGATTGGAGTAAATCACTTGACTATAAACCTAAGAATTAATAAAATTAAAGAAAAAATAAAAAACAATTATGAATTCAAAAACTAAATTATTACTTATTTTAATAGGTATATTTGTAATATACCCTTTAGTGATTATGTTACTAAGTAGATTATTCACACCAATAGGATATGGAGAAGCATTATTATATTCTTTTGTAGTAAGAGTTGTTAAATGGAACTGGATAAACAAAATAAATAAATAGAGTTTTTATATAAAAATAAAATAATAATATGGCAAAGAAAAGAAAAACTGAAGAACCTGAAATTATATTAGATGGTTTAACAGAGGAAACAACAGAACAAAAATTAGAAAGTTCAGGTTTAGGAGATTTAGTAAGTTCAATAACACAAACACTTGGTATTCCTGAATGCGAACCTTGTAAAAGAAGAAAAGAAGCACTTAATAAAGCATTTCCTTGGTTAAAAGCAAGTAGAGATATTACAGAGGAAGAGATCGATTTTATCAAAAAGATTACTTCTACACATACATTAAACAATGATGATGTGAATAACCTATTTAGATTGTATAATGATATATTTAGTTCTAAACTAAGTAGATGTGCGTGTCCAGGTTTAATAGCAAAAATGATACAAAGATTAGGTGTCTTAGTAGTTGAATAAACAAAATAGTTTCAAGATGACAAGAGAAGATAAATGTAAATTAGCAATTAGTAAAGGTTATATTTATGATAGTATAACAGGTAAGATATACGGAAGTAGTGGTAATGAAATTACTAGAAGACATAAAAAAGGTTATATATTTCTTAATATATATAATAAAGGTAAAATTATCAATTTATTAGGTCATCAATTTGCCTACTACTATAAATATGGAGAAATTGTTGATTGTATAGACCATATAAATGGTATTAAAGATGATAATAGAATATGTAATTTAAGAAAGGTTACAAACCAACAAAATCAATGGAATACAAAAAATAGTAAAGGTTATTGTTATAGGAAGGATAGAAATAAGTTTCATTCACAGATAGGATATAATAATAATAATATAAGCCTTGGTTTCTTTAAAACAGAAGAAGAAGCAAGACAAGCATATTTAGATGCTAAAAAAATATACCATAAAATATAATGGAAAAGAAAGAAAATTGGGGTGGTGCTAGGCCGGGTGCTGGTCGTCCAAGAAGATCAGAAGAACAAGATGTCATTAAGTTATTTGATGAATATATTGACAGAGGTTTAGTTGTTTCTAAATTATTAGAAAAGATTAAACAAGGTGATACAAAAGCAATTACATTATACTTTCAATATATTTATGGGAAACCTATAACTAATGTGAATCAAACAACAACATTAACTGTGAATGATGTTGATATATCAAAATTAGTTTCATTTGAGAGTAAGGATGAAAGTAGTGATAAGTAGTTCAAGATATAAAAGACCTATTAAATTAGGTCAATTATTAAAAGTATATTTAAGAGTAAAGAAAATTAAGAAAATATTAGATGATAAAAATTAATGAAAAGTATAAACCCCTATTTGCTAATAATACTCGTTATTATTGTGTAAGTGGGGGTCGCTGACCCGAGGGAGTGGAAAGTCTTATTCTGTTGCTCTCTATCTTTTACTTTTAACATTTGAGAATAGTAGAACTATTTTATTTGCTCGTTATACAATGACCTCGGTTGCTATATCTATCTTTCCTGAGTTTATAGATAAAATACAAACATTAGAACTTGATGACTTATTTGAGATTACTAAATCAGAAATCATAAATAAATTGACAGGTTCTAAAATTATTTTTAAGGGTATTAAAGCAGGTTCTGGTCAGCAAACAGCAAACCTTAAATCTATTGCTAACATTGATACACTTGTAATAGACGAAAGTGAAGAAATTCCTGATGAAGAAACATTTGATAAGATAGACCTTTCAGTTCGTTCTAATAGACACTTTAATAAAATTATTCTTATGTTTAATCCAACAAGTAAAGCAAGTTGGTTATATCAAAGATTTTATGAGAGTAGAGGTATTAAAGAAGGAACAAACTTAATTACAGACGATATAACATACATTCACACTACATATGAGGATATAGAAGATAAACTACCAGAAAGTTTCTTAAAACAAGTAAAAAGAATGAAATTAGATAATCCTCAAAAGTATAAACACATTATATTGGGTGGTTTCTTAGATAAATCAGAAGGAGTTATATTTAACAACTGGGAAATTGGAGATTTTAATGAGGATAGTGATTGGGAATGTGGTGCTGACTTTGGTTGGTCAGAAGACCCATCTACCTTAGTTAAAGTAAGTATAGATAATAAAAGAAAGATTATTTGGTTAAAAGAAGAATTGTATGAAATTGGTAAGACCACATCTGAGTTATCTTATATATTTAGAATTGTTGCTGGTAATAAACTAATCATTGCTGATTCAGCAGAAGGAAGACTTATCGAAGAAATAAAAAGAACTGGTGTTAATATAAAACCTTGTGTTAAAGGTGCTGGTTCAGTTAAAGAAGGGTTACTTTTAATGCAAGATTATAAACTTATTATAGATCCTCTAAGTAAAAATCTAATTAAAGAGTTAAATAATTATATATGGGCTGAAAGAGGTGAGAAACCTGTTGATATGTATAACCACCTAATTGATGCTGCAAGATATTTAATAATGCATAGGTTGAAAAAACCAGCAATACAAAAATATAAAATTAGATAATATCCTTGAGAAGAGAAATACTAAAAAATAAATAAATTAAATGACATTAACAATCAGACAATTAATGGAGATAAACCTGATTCTATCGACCTATAATCAGGATGACTCAAAAGTTATAAAAGAAATTATTAAACTAATTCACGGTAATTTAGATGTTGAGAAATCTATATCTGATAAAACTATGAGTGATATAAATGAACTTCTTTCAAGAGAAGATTTTGACCTTATACACAGATTTGAGATTGATGGTGTTGAGTATGGTTTTATACCTAATCTATCTAAAATCTCAACTGGTGAGTTTATAGACTTAGATGTTTATCTAAATGAGAAAGATAAACAATTACATAAAATATGTTCTATACTTTATAGACCAGTTACATCTAAGATGGGTAATTATTATGAGATAGAAAAGTATGAAGGAACTGACAAGCATTGTGATGTAATGCTAAAGGTTGATTGTAAAGTTGCTTTAGGCGCTATGGTTTTTTTTTACAATTTAAGCAAGAGTTTATTAAGCCATACAAATACTTATATCCAGAAGAGGTTGAAGAAAATGAAGAAAGACAAGTAACATCATATTCAGATGAAGGTATATTTGCTGAGGAATTTGGTTGGTACTCTATGTTATTTGCTGCTGCTAATGAGCAGTATCTAAAAATTAAAGATGTGGTTGATTCACCAGCAGATGAGTTTCTGTTTTATATCAACTTCTTGAAAAGAAAGAATGAACTGGAAGCAGCCAGAATAAAAAGACAATTTAATAGATAATGGTAATTAAGAGTAAATGGTTTTGTGATTTTTTTGGTATAAGAGGTATTACTTTATATCCTTTTATAATTGTTAAGGAAAATAATGATGTTCTTATAAATCACGAGAGAATACATATAAAACAACAGAAAGAATTATATGTAATACCATTTTACTATTTATACTTTAAGTGGTATTTTGCTAATAGAAGAAAATATAAAGGTTTTAAGACACTTAAACATTGGTGGTCATATAGAAACATACCTTTTGAGAAAGAAGCCTTTGAGAACCAAAATAATTTAGATTATCTAAAAACAAGACAGAGAAAATCATATAGAAAATATATATAAAAAGGTATCATTAGGTATAATACTCTGTATTCTTTTTTTTAGGTTTGAGTTTCTCTAAACAAGTATATAAAAAATAGTTTTTACTATAATAACATAAAAAATAAAAATAAATATGAACCAGTTCCATCGTGCCACAAATTTAATAAAAGCTAGATTAGAAAGTAATCCATATGTGAAGACAGTTCTTTTTGGAGTATCACAAGAAAAAGACCTATATAAGAAATCTATTTATCCAATAGCACATATAGTTCCCGTATCTGCACCAATGGGAACAAGAAGAATGAGAACAAATGCTGTTAATATGTTTGCTTTTGAGGTAGCAGTATTAGACCAAAGAGATATAAGTAATTCAGCAGCAACTGATAAGTTTGATGGTAATGACAATCTACAAGATAATCTTAATATAACATATTTCATATTAAATGATTTAATTAGTTGGTTGAAACAAGTTCCAAATGATATGAATATTGAATTAGATGAGGTAAATGATTTCTCACCTGTTTTATTTAAGGATTTTAATCTATTAGATGGATGGGTTTGTAGGTTTGTTTTAATGGTTCCTGTAATTGATCCAACAGACACTAATCCTTCTGGTTCAGGAGGTAATCTATTTGATTGTGACACATTATCAGGAACACAATCAATACCATAAAAATATAAAATACATCTATAATGCTGATTAACGATTGGAAAAACATACAAAGTTATATTGATTCTATTTCTGATGATTTAAGAATAGCAGCACCTGAATTATCTGGTGATCTAAAGAATAGTATAGAAGCAATTGTTGTGCCATCATCTAGTGGTGCTCAAATACAATTTGATATGCTTTATTATGGTAGATTTATAGACCAAGGAGTGAATGGTATAAATGTAAGTTGGGGTTCACCTTATTCATTTAGAGATAAAATGCCACCTTCTTCTGCCTTTTCTTCATATACATCAGATTTAAGTGAGCAATTTGCTATTGCTGCTTCTGTATATAGAAATGGTATTCGACCAAGAGATTTTATACAACCTGTTATTGATGATAAAATAGAAGGTTTATCAGACTTAATAGCAGGCACAATATGGGAAAACTTTTTTAATGAGTATGATGGTAAAGAGATTACATTAAAAATATGGTAAAAACACAATAAAATAAATAAATAAATAATAATGAGCACACTTTCAATAAAGTTCCTTAGACCAGCAAATGTAGATGAGACTGTATATTTTAAATACTATGGTTTATATCCTGATACAACAGAATTTATTAGAACTCTAAGAGCTAAGGTAACAAGAATAAACCCAGGTGAGTTTTCAATAGGATCAACACCTGCTTTACAAGCACAAAACTATTATAACGCATTTTTAGTTGATTATGGATCTCAATTTTCAGTTATACTTGAAAATGATACTGTCATTATTACACCTAATAATGGTAGTCCAATTTTTAATGCTTCAACTGGTCTCCAACCACCATATGAACAATTAGTTGAGTTTGTAACAGAAGATACTCCTATAGAGGTTGAGGAAATCAAATGTAGATCACCTTATCTATATATAAAACCGGTTGATATAGGACCTTGTGGCATTTACAATTTAATAAATAGTGGTTCTTCATCAGAAACATTCTTATTTACTGATTGTGCCTCTGGATCAGAAGCATCTGTTGATGTTCCAGCGTTTACTAATTTACTATCAGATTGCGTTTTGATTGGTTCTATATCAGGTCCATCTTATTCTCTTGTTAATAATTGTGGTGGAACATATTCTGAGCCAATAAATTATGATACTATTAGATACTATATAAAAACTTGGGATGGTGATTTAACAACACCAACATCATCAATTTCATATGTTAAAGATAAACCAAAGGTTGTTAATTCACAAACAAATATTTATATAAATCTTTCTAATTTGGTTAAGGAAAAATTAGAAGGTGATATAGATAATTATATTATATCTAATAACCCAACTCAATCACAAAATATAGGATTGAAAGAAAGTAAGTGGGTAAATGTATATGGTGATTTTTATTATAATGGAAATGAACTAAGTAGAACTTTTAGTGATAATTTCTTTGTTGTTGATGGTTATACAGAACCAGGTGAAGAACAAGGTTTAATAAGACCATTTACACCTGGTTCGCCTCAAAGAGTTTTACTTACTAATTGGTCTAAAAGACAATATGCTCAATATAGTCAAGCAAGAATACATTTTAAGACAAAAGATTTAGTATCAATTGATACATATGTTGGTAATGTTTATCCAAGTGTTGCTACAGCAAGTATAGCATTTACAGCAAATCCTGATATATCAAATGAGTATATACAATCTATATTAGTTGATACAAATCAAAATATGACTTATGTTTTTAATTACACAGACTCAAGTGAATTTGTTTGGACTTATATAACTAATAGTTTTTGTAAATATGAAAATTATGATGTTGTATTCAAGAATAAATGGGGTGTTTTAGAAACCTTATCATTCTCTATGAAATCAACAAAATCATTATCTATTGAAGATACAAATTATCTAAGAGGTATAGTTGATTATAATGGTTCTTTTAATGTAGCAAGACATACAAGAAAAACAATAAATACATTCGCAAGTGAAGAATGGACATTAAATACAGATTGGATGGAAGAATATATGAATGATGTATTTAAGGAACTAATGATGAGTGAAGAGATATGGGTAGTTGATAGATATAATGTGATTACACCTGTAAATAAATCAGATACACAATTTAACTATAAAACAAGAGTAAATGATAAGTTAATTCAATATACTATGAAATTTAAGTTATCACACAATATAATAAATAATATACTATAATGGATGTAAAAATATACTTAGGAGAACAAATTGAAAATACAATAGAACAAGGTGTAAAAGTTTCTTTTATATCAGAACCATCAAATACAGATTTTATTGAATGGAATTATTACCCTTCTTATCCAAGTACTGCTACTATAGCAACATTTAGTGTACCTTTGTTAGCAATACCAAGTCCATATACTAATGAGCAAATGGCTTCTGATTTTAGATCATTTATTACAGCACTTAGTAATAGTTTTATTATAGATGATTATGTAGATGATACTAATTATGTTATTATTAGAAGTAGAACAAATGGGTCTCCGGTTTTTAATTTTAGTTTTTCTACAACAGGTTGGGGTTCCTCAGAAGCAGCTACATTAACAACAGTATCAACAGATTATGTAAGATTAGATTTATATAAAGATGAAAATGTTAATTTAACATCTAAATTATCAGACATTGAAAAACTATCAAGTGTATTTACAGACTTTACAAATACATTCACCGTGCCTGCTACAGACAACAATAGTGACATTTTTAGACACTATTATGATGTAGATATATATAATACATTCAATGCTAATATAAGAGTTCCTGGATACATAGAAATTGATTCTTTTCCTTTGAGATATGGTAAGATACAATTAGAACAAGTTATAGTTAAGTCACATAAACCAGCATCATATAAAATCACATTCTATGGTGGAACTTTACAATTAACCGACTTGTTTGGTGATGATACCATTGATAGATTAGATTATAAAAAAAATGCTGATGGTAGTGAGACTAAAACCTGGAACTCATTATCACAATTTGAGTATGAATATGAAGGAGGTAATTTTATTAACACAATTAATAATCCATCATTTTTAGATGGTCAAATAATGACACCTTTAATTGCTTATGCTAATAGAGATTGGAACTATGGTTCTGCTGATGATATAGATATATCTACAACAGATGGTGCTATATTAGATATTGAATTAAGACCAGCAATCAGAGTTAAAAATATAATTACAGGTATTGAAACTAAATATGGTATATCATTTAGTAATGACTTTTTTGGTAGAGCTGTGTTTAATAATTTATTTTTATGGATGAATAGGTCTGAAAATGTTTTAGGTGATGAAGTAGGTTTAGATATAATAGATGACTTTAATTATGGACCACCTCCAACTGCTGGATTTGTTGATTCTAATTATCAAACACTTAATACAATCGATGACTATTTTGAGATGACTGTTCCTGCTATTGGAACAACTGATTTTGATAGTATTGAATACTGGAATAGAGTTATGATATATGATTTATCAGATCCAACTACAAGCTTTAAGGTTTATGTTAGAGATTATAACACAAACGAATTATTAGAAGAGAGTGATTTAAGAACAGGAAATGATACGACCTCTAACACTTCTACATTCCTAAAGTTTTTTCAAAGAAATGAGGCTTATGTGAAAAGATTAAAATACTCTATTAGAACTGATAGAACAGCAACATTCAAGTTTAGATTGATTGCTAATATGTTTATTACACCATCTGTTCCAGGACCTGCTTATAGTGATAGAGTTGGTAATTCATTACCCAACTCACAAACAAGACTAAGTTATTTCCCATTATATAAGAATATACCTAATATAAAGGTTATTGATTTCTTACAAGGTTTAATGAAAATGTTTAAGTTAGTTATTAGACCATTATCATCTAATCAGTTTTATGTAGATACAATTGATGGTTATTATTCTAAAGGTAATATATTAGACATTACTAACTATACTGATATGGAAGATGTTGTTATTGAAAGACCTCTTTTATATAAAAATATAACATTTAAGTATGAAAAAACTAACAATGTATTAGGTGCTAAGTTTAGAAAGGATAATGACCCAAATGATGAAATAGGTTATGGTGACTTAAAAGCAACATATGCTTCTTTATCAACAAAAGATAATTTAGAAGTTAGTGTCCAATTTGAGAATATGTTATTTGAGAGACTTACTGTTCTTGAACCTAATGCTGATGCTGGTCAAGATACTAATATATCAATAGGTCAATCTATCTCAACACAAGATAATGAAACATTTAGTAGAAACAATTCTAAACCAATTTTATTCTTTAATAATGGGATTTCTATAAATGAAGATTATCCATTCAAGATTAAATTTGGTTCAACAACTACTGATGTTTTATATAATTACATTATTGGTAATACTGATGATGAACTGATAGATCAAGTTACAAATACAATAAACTTTGGTTCAGAGATTGACCCTTGGCATAAAGTAGATGTTTATAACTCTTTATTCTTAAACTATTGGTCTAATTGGATTAATACTGTTTATTCATTGAAACAAAGAAAGTTCTCATATTCATCTTATTTACCGCCAAGATTTATTGAAGAATTATCATTAAATGATAGACTTGTTATTGGAGACCATAGATATAAAATAAATGATTATACAGTTAATTTAACAACAGGTGAGACTAAGTTTAATTTATTTTTAGATATATATGATCCTTATGAAACTATTGAAAGAGATTTCATTGGTAGCACATTTAGCTCTTCTACATCATTATATTTAACAGATTATACAACTGGTAACGAAGATGGTTCATACTTTGTCTATGGTAACTTTAATAGATTTGATGGAGCGACAGCATCAAGAGTAGTTAAAATAAATGCTGATGGAACAAGAGATGTTACATTTAATGCTAACTTAGGCGGTCCTAACTCAGATCCTTATGAAGGTATGAGACTTTATAGAATAGATAGTAGTTCTTATGGTAGAGAAGATGGTTTATATGTAACAGGTTTCTTTTCATCGTATAATGGTGTTACTGGTTATGGTTTAAGAAAATTAAATCCTAATGGGACAATTGATACAAGTTTTACACCTGGTAACTTTACACAAACTAGTGGATTTAGATATACACAAGATATGGCTCAACAATCAGATGGTAAAATACTTCTATGTGGTTTGTTTGGTTCTTACTCAAGTGTATCTTCAAGATGTTTAGTTAGAATGTCTGCTACTGGTTCTATTGATACAACATTTGCTGTTGGTTCTGGGTTTGATAATACAGTAACTTCTATTGTATCGAATTATGATGAAAGTGTATATGCTACTGGTTACTTTACAAGTTATAAAGGTATGACAGCACCATCAATTATTAAATTAACAGCAACTGCTTCTATTGATACAACATTTGCTGTTGGAACAGGTATTCTACCAGCAAGCACAGTTAAGTTTATTTTACCTACATATGATAACTCACAATCTATATATTTGATGGGTAATTCAGCAACAAGTTATAAAGGTATGACTATGGGTAGAGTTATTAAAATTACTAAGACTGGTGATATAGATACAACATTTGATGCTGGAACAGGTATATCAACAGGTAATGCTAACTTTATTAGATATACTAAAAATAATGATAGAATCTTCATTAGTGGTTCATTTAGTCAATTTAATGGTAATAACACTAAGAATGCTGTTATAATACAGAAAGATGGTTCTATTTACCAAACATTTAATAATCACAATTGTTCTATTGTTTATAATGTAGGTGATGATGTTTATGGTATTCAGAATAATAGAATAATTAAATTAACAAGTGACCTTAATCTAAATCTATTTAATGACTATATAATTGCTAATGCTGGAACTAAGTATTATGCTGTGAATATATCTTCTGATACAAATTGGATTGTTACTAAAGTTGATTTAGGATTTGGAACTGATTGGATTGATGTTTTAACACCATCAGGAAGTGGTAATTCGGAGATATGTATTAGAATTGAAGAAAAAGCATCTCAGGTACCTCCACAAGTTTATCAAGATAGAAAGATGGCTTTAACAATTACAGCAGATGGTATTGAGAAGTGGGTTACTATTTTACAAAAAGGTTTATAGTAGTAAACAGAGATAATAAAAATAGTTTTTAATTTATGTTAGAAAAAATAATACAAATGCTTCAATTAGATAATTGGTATGATGGGGATGAATACATCCAAATAGCAAAAGGTAAATACGCTTTACCAAAAAGTCTTAGTGATATAAAAGATAAAGCGATAAGAATTATTAGAACAAAAAATGGCTGATATAAATAAATCAATAAACATTGATGTAAATACTAATGGTGCTGAGGAAGCATTAAATAGAATTGGTAATGGTTTAGACAATATGAAAACTGGTCAAACCAAGATAATTCAATCTACAAGAACATTATCTAAAGAGACAACAACTCTTAATGATGGTTTACTTAAAAATGGTGGTGCTATGGGATTATTATCAGCAGCAACTGGAGGTCTTGCTATGGACTTCAAGGATGCTGTTGAAGCAATTGAACTTACTGGTGTTTCACTAAAAGGTTTGAGAGGTGCTATCATAGCAACTGGTATTGGAGCATTAGCAATCCTTGTTCTTGAATTAGTTACTAATTGGGATAAATGGGTTGGTGTTATTGATGGTTCAACTGCTGCTTTAGAAAGATTAAACTCACAACAAGAAACATTTAATAGAAATCAACAAGTCACACAAATAAATCAAGCAGAGGAAATAATAAACCTTCAAGAAAAGATTAGACTTAGAGAAGCGGAAGGTGCTTCAACACAAGAGATAATTGATTTACAAAATGATTTAGCTGAAGCAACAAAGAGACAAGCAGATTTAGCATTATTTGGTATTGAAGGTCAAAGAAAAGGCTTATTTGATTTAAGAGCAGAGTATGCTTCTGTTTTAGAAACATTGGATGAAGGAACAGATAAATATAATGAGACTTATCAAAAATATATTGATAACGAAAAAGCAATCAATGAGCAATTAAAAGTAAGAGCTGCTGCTATTAATGATCCAAAGGTTAGAGCAGCACAAGAAGATAATCTTAGAAGAGAGAGATTAAGAACCAAAGAATTAGAAGCACAAAAGAAACTACAAGATGCTATTAATGCTTCTATTCAGAGAGGTGAGCAAGCTGGTAAAACTCTTGCTGATATAAATAATGCTTTAGTTGGTTTAACATTAAATGATTTAACACCTGTTTATTCTAAGTTTAAGAATTTAACAGATGCTTATTATACAACAAGAGATGCTGCTAAGGCTTTAATTACTGAGATTAACTTCCTTGCTGGTAAAGACCTTAATGATACTCAAAAGAAAAGATTAGATGAATTAATAAAGGCTTATAAACCTTATGAGAGTATTATTAAAGAAGTTTCTAGAAACATAAAAAGGTTAAAAGAACAAAATCCAGATGCCAGAGAAGATACTTGGGATTTAGATCCTAATATAGTTCTTGCTGAAATGACAGCAAGTTATGATATATTGTATAAGTCAATGATGAACTTTGAGAAGGTAGATTTTGGTGCTTATCAAAATAGATATGCTGATATAATTGAAAGAACTAATAAATTATTAGACAAAAATATATTGATAACTAAAAAGAAATATGAGATTGATAATACAGCAAGAAAGGATAGATTACAAAGTTTAATAACAGAACAAAAATCACTAAAAGAACAACAATCTCAATTAGGAAACATTGAAATAGGTGGTGAAAAAGTATCTGATGTTGTTAAAAGATTACAAGAAACAGATCTAAAAGATGGTTCAGTCTTATCTATTTATGGTAAAGAAATGGAAGAGATGACTAAAAGATACTTTGACTTAGAAGATAAGATAAGAGATTTTAGCACTCAGATAAGACAATTGAAAAAGGATCAAGCAAAATCTGATTCTGATTCAGAGATTGAACTTAATAATTTAAGGCTTGAGGCTATTATAGAACAAGAAAAATTAGCAGTAGATGCCAAGTTAGAAGCACAACAAGAGTATTTTGATAAAGTTCAGATACTTACTGCTAACTCATTCTCTTTTATGGACCAACTACAAAATGAAGCTATTATTAAGTCAAAAGATTTAAGAAATGTTTTATTAGTTGCTCAAAAAGGTGCTGAGATAGCACAAGTTGTAATAGGAACAACAAGAGAAAATGCTAAGTTAAAGCAAAGAGCAGGTGATTATTCAAGTCAAGCAACTTTATATAAAGCATTAGCTGCTTCATTAGCTGCTACTGATCCAATTGCTGCTGCTTCATATGCTTCTGCTGGAACATCTTATGCTGCTGGTGCTGCTAAGTCATTAGCACAAATACCTTATAACTGGGGTATAGCAGGAACAAGTATTGCTTCTATTTTAGCAACAACATTAACATCTTGGAATAGATCTGATGGTGGAGGTGGTGGTAATGCTGGTGGGGGTGGAGGTGCTTCTGCTCAATTTAATATAGTTGGAGCAAGTGGAACAAATCAATTAGCAGCTCAAATAGCAGCACAGCAACAACAACCTATTAATGCTTATGTAGTTGGTTCAGATGTTTCAACACAACAAAGTTTAGATAGAAATAGAATAACAAATGCTACGTTTTTGTCCTTTTATCCTTTTTTAATAATATCGTTATTAAATTATTTAATATAATATTTATGGCATATATATACAGACATATTAAACCTAATGGTGAGACTTTTTATATTGGTATAGGTAAAAATAAAAATAGACTATATTCTAAAAATAACCGAAATAAATATTGGTATAATATAGTCAATAAATATGGTTATGAGGCACAAATAATTAAAAATAATATATCTTGGGAAGAAGCTTGTTTTTTAGAGATTTTATTAATAAGTTATTATGGTAGAAGAGACCTTGGTTTAGGTAGTCTTGTTAATATGACTGATGGTGGTGAAGGTGTATTAGGATTAAAAGGTAATATAGGTAATACAGGTAAAATACATTCAGAGGAAACTAAAAAAAGAATTAGTAACTCTAAATTAGGAACTACACCATATAATAAAGGATTGAAAATGTGTCAGGAACAAAAAGACAAATTAAAAGGACCTAGAAAAAGTAAAAAATTAGTTATTAATTTAGAGACAGGTATATATTATGATTCTATAACAGAAGCAGCAATTTCTATAAATATGAATCATAGAACATTGAGGGGTTATTTGAGCGGTTATAGAATAAATAAAACATCTATTATTTATGCTTGAAAAATAAACAAATAATAAAAAAATAGTTTATATAATATGGATCTTTATAAAGTTAAATATGATGGAGAAAATGATGGAGACCTTTATGGTATCTCTATTGTAGATGATCCAGCAAATGGTTTTGATTTTATTGCTCTTAATAAACAAAAGCAAGTAATAAAATTATCTTCTGATGAAAAGAAAAAGATTTTGTATGGTATTGTTTTAAGACCAGAACAAAAGATTTATAGAGAGTTTGAGGATGGAACACCTTTTCAATTAATGTTTGATGCTCCAACTATTGAGAGATTTTCACAAGACTTTATGAAAAAAGGTTATCAAAGAAACTCTACTTTTAATCACGACCATAATAATTGGTTAGAAGGAACAACAGTAGTTGAGAACTGGATTGTAATGAATAAAGAAAATGATAAGGCATCAGAGATTGGATTACCAGTTGAAAATGGTGATTGGGTTATTGGAATGAAGTTATCAGATGAATTGTGGTCTGAGTATGTAGAAACAGGTAAAGCAAAAGGTTTTTCAATTGATTCATTTGTTGAATTTGAGAAGATAAATATGAAAAAAACAACTTGTGAAGACTGCTTAACACAAGAAGTAAAAGAAGATACTCAAAGAAGTTTCTTCGAGAGTTATACTAGCAGAGAAAATAATAGAAACAATATGAGCTTATTAAAAAAACTTATCAAACTTATTAGTGAGGGAGAGGTTTCATTAGCATCATTAGACACTAATTTAGGAACATTTACAGCAGACTCTTTTGAGGTTGGTAATGTTGTTTATGACGCAGAGTTAAACCCAGTTATGAATGCTGAGTTTATTGCTGACAATAAACAATACCAAACTGATGAAGTTGGTAAAATTGTAGAGGTTAGTGATTTAGTAGAAGAGGTTACTGATGAATTAGAAGAAGTCGTTGCGGAAGAAGTAACTATGGAGGATGTTGAAACAGAAATTGTAGCTGAGGTTATGATAGCAACAGAAGACATTGCTGAGGAAGTTCTTAAACCAGTTGAAGAGGTAGATGTTGAAGCATTAAAAGCTAAGATTGAAACTCTTACTGCTGAAATTGAAAAACTAACAGCACAACAAGAAGCAGTTTTAATGGAGAACGTTGAGTTAAAAAACTTAGCAGCATCTACAAAATTAAAAGCAGAAGTTAAAGGTCAATCACCAATTAACTTCAAGGCAAAAGAAGTATCTGTTGATAGTAGAGTATCTGCTATTGAAAGAATAACAAAAAAAATAAATAAATAAAATGGCAACAACATTAAGCGTAAATTCTCAATTTAATGGAGCATTAGCAGGAGAGTTATTTGTTCAAGCTTTTAAGGCAGCTGATACAATCAACCAAAATGCTATCACTGTTTTACCTAACGTAATTGGTTCTGGTTACTTACCAAAACTTTCTTACGCAGCAGGTTTAGCACCTTACTCTTGTGGTTTTGACACTACAGGTACTGTTACTTATACTGATAAAGAAGTAGCAACTAAAAAATACGAAATCAAACACGAGTTATGTAAAGATGAGTTTCACCAAACTTTCCAAGCACAACAAGCAGGTTTATTTGGAGCAGCTAATGAAATCCCAGCTACTATTCAAGACGGTATCCTTTTAGCTATGATGAATAATATGGGTGCTTTAGTTGATAGAGAAATTTGGCAAGGTACTGGTGTTACAGGTTCTTTTGCTGGTTTATTAGCACAATTCGTAGCTGATGGTGATGTAATCGACATTGTTGGTACTGCTTCAACTGTAGCTAACGTTCAATCTGAATTAGCAAAAGTTTATGCTGCTATCCCAGAAGAAATCATCAATGAGCAAGATTTAATCATCGCTGTTTCTCCAAACGTAGCAAGAAACTACAAATTATCACAAGTTGGTAATTATATGGTTGGAACACCAGTTGGTGATAAAACTTTAGATTATATTGGAGTTCCAATGGTATCTATCGCAGGATTACCTTCTAACACTATCTTAGCTTATAGAGTTAAAAACATTGGTTTCTTAACTGGATTAGAAGCAGACTTAAACAACGTTTCTGTTAAAGATATGGACGAAAGTGACTTATCAGGAAACATCAGAACTAAAATCGTATTCTCAGCAGGTGTTGGTTACTCATTTGGTTCAGAAATCGTTTATTCAAGACCATAATAATATGGCTTAAAACAAGTAGAGTTTTTGGAGGGACCTGTAAAAGGTGGTCGGGCTGGAATAAAGGTCCCTTGAAAAACTTAAACTAGTAAAACTCAAAAGCGTAAAACCCTTTTAGTAAAAAAATAAATAAAATAATATGGCTTGTGATATTACAAAAGGTAAAAACCTTTTAGCTTGTAAAGATGCAGTATCTGGATTAAAAGCGATTTATATTGCTAATTATGACGATTACCAATTCGTTACATCTTCAACAGACGCAGGACACATTTTAACAGATTTAGGAAACTTAACAGATGTTTATAAGTATGAATTAAAAAATAGTGGTAATACTTTTACTCAAGATATTACATCTTCAAGAGACAATGGTACTACATTTTTTAATCAAACATTAAACTTTGTTTTAACTAAATTATCTGCTGAAATGGAGTTCCAAATTAAAATGTTAGCTTGGGGGAGACCTCAAATTTTCGTTGAGGCTAATTCAGGTGATTTCTTCTTAATGGGAGAAAAACACGGATGTGAGATTTCTGGTAACTCTCAAATTCAAGGAACAATGGATTCATTAAATGGATATACATTAACAGCAGTAGCTATGGAAAAAGATCCTATCTGGTATTTAACTGGTTCAGCATCAACTAACTTATTAGCTCTTGTAGCAACAGCTTCTATTGCTGGATAATACTTGAATTAAAAGATTAAAATAAACCACCTATTTAATAGGTGGTTTTTATTTTATAAACAAAATTAAAAAATATAGTTTTTACTATATATAATAAAAATAGATACAGTAAATGTCATTAAAAATAATAAACTTACAAAATATAGGAGATAACTTAACAGTAGATAATACATTTATATCTGTTGATAGTGACTTAATTACAGCAGACCAAACATTAATTGAACCATCTTTATATACATTAAAAATACCTTATAGAAAATTTACCCCAGTTGTAAAATTATATATATGGAATGAAATTAAAGAAACAGAAACTATTATAACTATTACAGTAGGTAATGAACCAGGACTAATGGTTCTTGAGTTTGGTTATCCTTTTGTAGATGGTGAAACATATGAGGTTAAAGTTCTTAATGATTCTAATGATGAATTAGTTTGGAGAGGTAAAATCTTATCAACAACTCAAACAGATTTAGAGAACTATATCCTACATAAAAATGATAATGGTATAATAAAAATATAAATAATAAATGAAGAGATTACATTTTATAGAGATGAATAAATATGTAAAGGTTGATATACAATCTTTACTTATATCAAGTAATAAATGGATTACAAATGGAGCTGATAATTCTTATTTTTATGCAGTAGAGGATGCTTATTTAGGTTCTCCAACTAACCAAGCAATCATTGACAATTTCACTGATTATATATTAGCAGATGGTTTAATTGACGAGAATGGATTGGTTGATATAAATAAGATTTTAGATGAAGAGGATTTAAGAAATGCTGTTACTGATTTTAAGATGCAAGGAGCTTGTGCTTTTCAAGTAATATATAATTTTGGTGGTCAAGTTAGTAAAATGTATTATGTGCCAACAAAATCATTAGCAGTTAATAAAGAACCAGACATTACAGATGAAGTTACATCTTATTGGTATTCATTTGATTGGAGATTTAGAACAAGATATAAACCAGAGAAAATACCCGCATTTGGATATGGCAATGGTTTAGAGAGTGAGATACTTTATATCAAAAGACAATCAGCTCAACCAGTTTATGCTCTTCCTGATTGGCAATCAGGTATTCAATACTGCCAAACAGAACAAGAATTATCTAACTACTATAATAAGCATATTAATAATAATTTTAGTGCTGGTAAAATCATAAACATCAATCAAGGAACAACTGATAGTGAAGAAGCAATGGAAGAAGCTGAAAGAAGTATTCTAAATAAGGTTAGTGGATCTAACAATGCTGGTAATGTTATAGTTTCTTTTAATGATAATTATGAGAATAGAACTACTGTTGAAAGTATAGAAATTACAGATGCTTATTCTCAGTTTCAATTCTTATCTACTGAATGTGTTGATAAGATTATGTTAGCTCATAAAGTAAATGACAAGTCTTTATTTGGATTACCAATGCCATCAGGATTTTCATCAGTTGCTGAACAAATGGAGCAATCATTAAAGATTTTATATAGAAATAGAATAAACCCAATGAGAAAAATCTTAACAAAAGGTTTAGAAAAAGCATTTAAGAAAAATAATCCTAATGTTAAATTAGCATTCAAGGATTTTGAGGAATTAAATGTTAATAATACTCAACAAATAGAACAAAATAATAATTTATAATGGCATTAACAACTATTTTAATTAAGCAAGAACAGCTAACACGTAACACTATTATTGGTGGTAATGTTGATACAGATAGATACTTACAAGCAATCAAAGCTTGCCAGAACATCTATATTAAACCATTATTAGGTAAAACATTATATGATAAAATTGTTTCAGATTATGAAAATAATACATTATCTGGTTTATATCTTGAAATGTTTGATGATTATATTACTGAAATGATTATTCACGGATCAGCAGAGATTTATTTATCACAAGGAGCTTATATGGTATCTAATAATGGTATTACTAAAACTAAAACTGATAGTTCAGAGACTGTAACAAAAGAAGAAGTTGATTATTTAGTAGAAGCAAGTAGAAAGCTTTATAGACTGTATGAAGGTCAGTTTCTTGAGTGGATAAAAAATAATCCCGTTCCTGAATATGTTAAAACCTGTGATACAATAAAAAAATATACAGTAGGAGGATGGCTTGTGAAAAAGAAAGGTAATTGTAATGGATAAAAGAGGTGAATATAAAATCAAAGAAAAGCATATTATAAACCTTAATAAATTATATGATAAGGTTGTTAAATATAGTAAAGATCTTGATGAGAAGTCATCAAGTATAGAAAAAAAAGAAAAAACAGAATGAATCAGATAAATGTTGGATTGACAGCAAATGATGGTCTTGGAGATAAGCTAAGAGAAGCATTTATTATTGTAAATGATAATTTTGCTTCTATACAAGATATATTAACTGGAACTGGGTCTTTTACTATTAGTCAGGTTCAAGGATTACAAACAGCATTAGATAATATAAACAATCAATTAGTTTATATACCTTCATTACAATCAGATATAAATGATATAAACTCAACTATTTATACAATTAATCAAACATTAAATAATCAAAATATATCTATTGCTGATTTATATACTGAGATTACAAATCTACAAAATCAAATATATACTAAAGTAGAAGAAGCACCTATTGATGGTAATCAATATGTTAGGTTAGATGGTAGTTGGTCTATTTTGTCTGGTGGTATTGGTGCAACTGGACCTCAAGGCATTACAGGACCTACTGGAAGCCAAGGACCTACTGGAAGCCAAGGACCTACTGGAAGCCAAGGACCTACTGGTGCAACTGGACCTCAAGGTGAAATAGGACCTACTGGAAGCCAAGGACCTACTGGCCCTACTGCTTCACAAGACTTACAACAAACACTCGAAAATGGCTCAAGTGCTATTGACCAAATAATAGTTTTAAACCAAACTCCTGATGACCTATATGATATTTTTAAATCAGAACATTTACCAGGTGTATCAATATATACATCAAAAGAATTTGGAAGTTCTGTAACATATCAAGGTTATTATGCTGCAGACAGTATAAGTTTTACAGATGGTAATCAATCATCTTCCATAGTTCCAAAAAAAGATGGAAGTGGAAATATATTATCTGCATTATTAATAATACCAGAAACATCAAATCAAGCAGGAGAAGAAATAGCTACAAAACCTTATGTTGATGAATTATTTAACACAATAAGCGCCGGACCTACCGGAAGTCAAGGACCTACCGGAGGCCAAGGACCTACTGGAAGCCAAGGACCTACCGGTGCTACAGGACCTGCTCCTGATATATCTTTGTTGTTTGATTATTTTGATGCAAAACCAATTATTTATCAAAAACATATAAACATTCCTGTTTTTGGTAATCCATCTATTAACAATGTTGAAGGTGTGACTATGCCAATTACTGGACCAGTAGCTAGAAGCTGGGCTGATACAGATATAGTGAGTAGGACACAAAGACTAGGGATAAATGTTTCAGTTACAACTAATACAGCTCAAATAAGACAAACAATAGTTTATTTTAGCAGAAATACTAGTTTTGATTTGTTAACAGGTTTTAATATGGCTGAGAATGCAACAGATACTGCTATTAGATTTTTTATCGGTATATCAGCTAATATTATTTTTACAAACGTTGAACCTAATACATTATTGAATTGTGTGGGTATTTGTAGATTATCAACATCTGATAACTTACATATAGTATATAATGATAATACTGGTATTGGAACAACTATTGATTTAGGAACAAACTTTCCAGCAAACACAATTTCAACTGATAAATATTTTGTTTATATTAAATCTACTACAACTGGTATTTATATCAAATTAGAAAGAGTAGGAACAGCATTTTCTTATGAAACAACACTAACATCAGATATACCATCAACTTCTACTGGATTAAATTTCGGTGCTTACATTGTAGATACAACAGGTCCAAATGCAACAACAGGATTTGATTGGTATGGAAGTTATATAATGACAAATAATTAAAATATAAGATATGCAATATAAAACATCAAAATATGGAAATATAATTAAATGTGATAACGATACTATCACTTTAATTCCGATGGACGAAGGCTCATCACTTTATCAAGACTATGTTCAGTTTTTAACAGCTGGAGGTACTGTAGAACCAAGTAATTTATTTACTGAAGAAGAAGAAATAAGACATAATTGTCCTATTGAAATACCATTATGGAGATTAAGAGTTGTTTTAAGAATAATGAATTTAGAAACTGCTATAGAAAATGCATTAGAATTATTACAAGAGCCTAATAGAACTGCTGCTAAGTATATATGGGAATATGGAACAGCGATAGATAGAAATAGTCCGACTGTGCTTTTTATTCAATCATCTTTAGGATTGACTGATTTACAGGTTAATGATATTTTTATACAAGCTAATAAAATTATGATATAATAATCAATAACAATTAAGAAGAAAAATAAAAAATAATATATAAGAAATGACTTTTAGTAATATAAATGTAAGTAATCCTAATGATGGTTTAGGAGATAAATTAAGAGATGCTTTTATCATAGTTAATGATAATTTTTCTTCTATTGGAACAATAGTAGATGCTACTTATATAACAGCAACACTATCAAACTATGCTACAAAAACATATGTTGATAATATAGAAGCTGATTTACAAGATCAAATAGATTTTATTAATGGTAGGTTAAATACTAATCAGAGTGATATAAATTCTCTAGAAACAAATGTTGATAATTTAACATTATCATTAAATGGTAAAGCTTCTTCAACACAATTAAATAATAGCATAGCTAATGTTAATGATGCTATTTCTGCTCAACAAAATGATATAGATAATAAGATTGATGATGCACCTAATGATGGATTTATTTATGGGAGACAGAATGGTGCTTGGGTAAGAATATAAAAAATAAATTTAATTATGAGTATAGGCGGTGAAATAATAGTAAGTGGTTCGATAGCATCAGGTATATTAATATACTTTTTACGTGATTTCTTTTTATCTATTAAAGAGTTAAAATCAAAGACTGACGAAACAATAATTAGACTTAATTTAGTTGAAAATAATCAAACACATATGGATGATAAGTTTGAAAAGTTATATGAAGCTGTTCGTGATTTAACCAACGAAATAAAAAACTTAAATATTGCACTTCAAAAAAAAAAAGATATTTAATTGAAAAAAATAGAATTTACTCTACAAGAGAGGTGGCAAGCATCGAGGTCGAATATACACAAGAATAAGAAAAAGTATACTCGAAAGAAAAAAAGAAAAGATAAATATGAAGAGATTATATAAAGAAGGCTTAGTAACAACTTTAATAGGTTTAGGATTATTAGCATTTACGGGTGTAATAATTTACCAAGGTAAATCAACTGCTAGTGAAATGAGTGGTTGGATAACAGTGGCTCTTATGTTTTTAAGAAGCAAAGACTCTTTAATAGGTCTTTCTGATAAAAAAGAAGATATTTAATATGATTAAATTTGATGGTCCAAGAAAGTCTCCTATTATCCTAAAGAAATGGAGAAATCAAGCAAATTCATCTAATGTTGATAGATTAATGTTTAATGATGAAACAAATGAGTTGGTTATTAAGTTTAATGATGGTGCTTATTACACTTATTATGATATAGATTTTGATATATTCTTAAAATTAATAGAACCCGCAGCATTAGCAAAAACAAATGGTGAAAATAGATATGGTAAATGGTGGATAGGAAAACCATCAGTGGGTGCAGGAATACATAAATATTTGAGTAGATATAATTATTCAAGAGGAGGAAGTCTTAGATAGAATTTTTATATATAATAACATATAAGGTCGTGAAGAATAAAAAGTTTATAGGTTATTTTTCAACAGAACAGGAGGCTATTAATGCTTACTTATCCAAATAAAGTTCTAAACAAATCATTCTTTAATTCTTTAACTTTATTATCTACTATATTGTTTATTTTATTCCTATTATTAATTTTTTCTTCATTAAGAATATAATTTAATATTTTACCATCTTCTGGCTTCAACATTATTACATTTTTTTCAATCTTATTAGTTCTTGATATAGCTGTGCATTTATTCATTACTTTTTTCTCTATTGGTAGATTCTTGACTTTATCTAAATTATAGATTATTGTTTCATTTGGAGTGAAATTAATATAGAGTAAAGTTACTTCATCTTCTGTAAAAAACATATCTTTTCTTAATTTTAATAAACTATTCATCTTTTTGGTTTCTAGTAGATATGTATCATATGCTGTTTTTCTTATTTTAAGTTCGATCCAGACACGTTTAATAATACTTTGAGTATTTGTATCAATTATAAAAAACATTGCATCATATGGGTCGTATTCACCTTGTGTGAATTCTATTTTATACTTAAATGTATTTGGGTAAAGTTCTTGTAGTATTAAAAGACCCTGTCTTGCATAAAATTCGTCTCTTTGGAAGTTGTTTGTTAAGTTCATAAAAATAAAAAAGTTTATTACTATATATTAAATAAACTTTTTCTCTTTTTATAATATAAGGATTTTTTATAGAAACTCAGAAATAACTTCTTTTATATCTCTTTTTTGTTGTTTAGGTATATCTTTATCTAAAAGTGAATAAAGCCAATCTAAACAACCATCTTTATCTTTTGATATATTATCACTAATATTGATAATTTTTTTATTAAAACCTATCCCATAAGTCATAATTATACCATTTTTTGTCCATTTAAACAAATTTAACTCGGGTACTCTTAATAAGTTATAATCTGGTTTCCTGATCTTTATCATAAACTTTTAATAATTCTTTATACATTATTGATAATTCTTGCTCTACACTATCAAATTGTCTTTCTATATAATTAAAAGTTTCTAAGTGGTAATGAACTAATTTATAAGCATCTATAACACCTATTTTACCTTTTAATAAAATTAATCTTTTTATAAATAATCTTGCTTCTTTTGTTAGATTAAATTTTGATATATCTAAAACTTCTATATTTTTTACTTTATATGAATTATTTTTAGATTTACATACTTTACATTTGGAGATTTGATATGAAACTTCGTTTAGTCCATTGTAATTATATCTTTTACTATAAAAAAATATAAGTTTTCTTCTTTGATTACATTTTTTACAAGTTAAATAACCTGATTCTATATCTTCTTTTGTTATTTCTCTTTTTCTACCCATTTTATTATATATTAATTATTCTATCACCATCTTCATTAGTATAATCTAAACTAATTGTATTTATTCTGCTTTTTTGTAATTGCTTCCATTGAAAAGCAAAAGCACGTTTTACTATCTCAGTAAAATAGGAAAGGACATTATCATATTTATTTTCATCAAAGTGATACCAGTTTTTCATTATCATCTCAACCGCATAAGCTTCACAATCTAATCTATCATCTTGGTCTTTATAGTAAAACTTTTTAGAAACACCTTTAACTATTTTTAATAATTGAGACATTAATTTAGGTGTTAATCTACCTTGTGCTTGTGATATAATAATTTCTTTATAAGCTTCTTTATTATCAAAGTATATATTATTATATTTAGGTACTACATTATACTTTTTTATAAACTTATCTCTTTCAATAATTGCTTCCTCTATTGTTTTATAGATGCCTATATAATGATGTTTTCCATTTAACCAAACCATCACTTGGTAACTACCATTCTTATTGGTTACTATATATTTTTGTTTTATATCACTCATATTATTATTTATTATTTATTTAATTCACACATCATTAATATTTTATCTATTAGTATATCTCTTCTATCCTTAATCATTTCATTCATAATAATTTCGATTTGAGAAGATTTTGTAAAATCTAAATATCTTACTTTATCATCTAAATATATTTCATATCTATGATTAATAAAATTTGGTATTATATATGGTTTCATATTCTTTATTTATTTTTATATTTTACATCTTCGAGTAATAGTTTTTATACTTTATCTTTTTCTCTATTAATTCTTTCCTTAGCAAGATTAAAGAATTTTTGATCCAATTCAATTCCTATAAAATTTCTATTAGTTCTTACACAAGCAACACCTGTTGTTCCAGAACCCATAGAATTATCAAGTATCGTATCACCTTCATTAGAATATGTTTTTATTAAATATTCTATTAGAGAAACTGGTTTTTGTGTGGGATGTATGGTATCTTTATCCATATCAAATTCTATTATTTCTTTTGGATAATTTGTGAATCTTTGAGTATATTCTTTTCCACTTATTAATTTATTATTTTTACCCAAAAACTCCTCATTTAGTAAAAATTTACCTAATCTATTTTTACTATTCTTTTTTTGAACAACCTTTTCTATTAATCCTTGTGGATTATATGTCATAGAATTATTGCCTTTTGTCGCTGATGGTGATGCTCCTGCAGGTGAGAAAATAACAATATCTTCGGTTTGTTTCATAGGTCTATGATTAGCGTGTAAAAAACCAGTTGTTATATTTTTTTTCCATATCCATTCATATCTAAACCACTCTAAATTTGAAATTATCAATTTAGAGGTAAATGGTTGATCGGCATTCAAACAAATAACTCCTTTATCTTTAATAATTCTTTTATACTCAATCCATAGTTTATCAAGTGGTATTATATTATCCCATTCTAAAAATCTATTTTTGCTTTTTTTACCACCGTGTGTATCTGTCGTCCCATATGGTAAATCACAACAAATAAGATCTATACTTTTATCTGGTATAGATTTCATAAGTTCTAAACAATCTCCGTTTATCAAATTTATATTCATTATTTTTCTTTTTCTTTTTCTGTTTGTTTATTTTTGTTTAAGTAATTTTCTATACTCTTCAAAAGAGTTTATTCTTGCTTCTGCAATTTTAAAGTAATCTTCGTCTAACTACATACCTACAAATCTAAATCCTTCTAAACGTTCTTCTATCATATTTATAATTACTTGTTCTATAGAAATACCATCTCTAAAACATATAAACTCT
>Ga0208695_1000861_pt1 | contig 29189 bp, 27 predicted proteins | sample AD_UKC111_MetaG_FD_184449 | JGI IMG/M metagenome (GOLD analysis project Ga0208695, IMG submission 184449) | Active sludge microbial communities of municipal wastewater-treating anaerobic digesters from Hong Kong - AD_UKC111_MetaG (SPAdes)... | ecosystem: Engineered > Bioreactor > Anaerobic >...
CTGGTCGCATGTATGCGCAAATTGTTAACAATCCTGAATGCAATGGCACATTCTGGCACTCATTGGCAACCACAGCTGGCGATGACTAAAACTGTAATCGGTGCTTGACTTTTATCACAGTTGCTACGGGGATGACACGGGCGGGTTCGGTACGGGCGGGTTCGGTACGGGCGGGTTCGGTACGGGCGGGTTCGGTACGGGCGGGTTCCAAACCCGCCCCGGTGGGTCGCGAATCACGGGCGGGTCCAGGACCCGCCCCTACCACAATTTCGATGATTCCATGTACATGGTTCGGCATCACCGCAAACGGCCCCAATGCAATCCCGGCCACGTGATGGACGAGATCGTCCCAGGTGTATTTCACCAATTCCCCCATCGCGTTCAACCGCATCACCCCGTGCTCAATCTCCCCGAACAGGCATTCCCGGTTCTGCGTGCAAATTGTGATGAAATACGCCCCCGGCTGCGAATAATCGTACCCCTTCAGCCGGATCGAATGGCGGTTGTGCCCGTTTGTATTTCCCCGCGCGCCACCATTCATTTCACATCATCCCATTTCCCGTACGGGCGGGTCCGGTACGGGCGGGTCCCAGACCCGCCCCTCCTTTCGCCGCCCACGCATCCCGGAATGGCCGATTCAAACCTCAATCTCCCCGTTCATCAATTTCGGCAGCAGCGCATCGCGGATTTTCGCCAAGGTTGCAGATTCTCTTTCACGTTCATAGATTAAATCATCAATTGATCTTGATAATTCTTCAAAATTTATAATTTCACTAATTGGTGGTATGATGCAATCCATCCCCTCAAAATCCTTACGATTAATCGAACCAAAAACCGTTCCGTTATCTTCAAACGACTTGAATTTAGTCGTCAAACTACGAAGAAAATAATAAGTAAATGATTGGTTGCCATTCTTCTCCATTACTGCAGCAAGACCACGACCAATACAACAATCCTCAGCGGCAATGTTCATATCACCTACAGGTGCTCTTACGCTAACCAAGGAATCAAATTTGTACGCATATCTCTTTGGATCAGTAGTAAAAACTCTTTTTTGAGGAAAGCGGAATGTAAAATCTGCCCGCCCTTGAAAAAACGGTAAGCCAACGCCCATCTCGTTGTAGCTTTCTCCAGGTGGCGACTGTCCCATAGTAATATCACACACCTCTCCCAGCTTCCCGACCCGCCACCCCCGCGGAATTGGCCCCAGCTCGCTCTCCACCCGCTCGCCATCGTCCCCGGGGAAATTGAAGCGCACAAACCACTCGTCGAAAATCGCCTGCGCCATCGCCTCCAGCGTTGCGTTCGTCTGCCGGTTCAATTCAATCTTCTCATCCAGCGCCGAGAGAATCTCCGCAATCCGGCGTTGGGTTTCAAGAGGTGGTAGAGGGATCTCAAAATCCTCTATCATTGCTTTTGTTAGTGCATTCCTTGTTCCTCCTACTGACGCTAGACCAAGCATGTAATTCTTAAAAATTGGATTTAACAAGAAATACTTTAAAAACTTAGGTATAAGTAAACTATCATTTGGGCGAATAATAGATACATGCTGGTTTACTCTTGCAGGAATTACTTGATCAGGTACTTGGCATACTCTAGCAACACTATCACCTGTAATATTTATAAGAACATCATTTCTCTCAATTTCAACATTATCAAGATCATGAGCTTGTTTCTCGGATATATAAGCAAGGCCCTCATACGAGAAGTAAAAATCTAATACATTTTGACTTCGAATTAATGTAAATGGTCCTTCAGAAAGGTAAGTTTCTTTACCTCCACGTGGTGTGGCACCTGAACCAATTTTCTTACATAATGTTCGTAATTTCCGTTTTGGCCATTCCTCAGAACTCATAGCCAATCCCCTTCAAATTCTCGCGGATTCTTACCTCCAACTCCGCCCCGCGCGCAAACTGCTCCGCCAGTTGCGCCGTCAGCGCGTTCATCTTCTCCTCAAACGGCACGCCGTCGTCTTCCTCCTCCTCCGTCCCCACGTACCGCCCCGGCATCAACACATAATTGTTCGCCCGCACCTCATCCATCGTCGCCGCCCGGCAAAACCCGGCCACATCCGCATATCCGGTTCCCGCAGGGGCAGGTTCCGTACGGGCGGGTCCGTGACCCGCCCCTGCAGGACCATTCCGCCACGCATGGTACGTCCCCGCGATCTTCGCGATATCCTCATCCGTCAATTCCCTGTTGCGCCGGTTGATCATCCTGCCCATCTTGCGCGCGTCAATGAACAAAATCTCATTCGTCCGGTCGCGGAATTTATGGTTGCGCCGGTCGCGTGCCAAAAACCACAAACACGCAGGAATCATCGTGTTATAAAACAACTGCGCCGGCAACGCCACCATGCAATCCACCAGCCCGGCTTCGATCATATTCTTGCGAATCTCCCCCTCCCCGCCGGTGTTGCTGTTCATGCTCCCGTTCGCCAGCACAATCCCCGCCGTCCCGGTCGGGCTTAATTTGTGCGCAAAATGCTGCAACCAGGCATAATTCGCATTTCCCACCGGCGGCACGCCGTACTTCCAGCGGATGTCGGTACGCAACTGCTCGCCGCCCCAATCGCTCACATTGAACGGCGGATTCGCCAGGATGAAATCCGCCTTCAGGTCGGGGTGCCGGTCATTCAAGAGCGTATCCCCCAGTTCCAGCCGGGCATCAATCCCGCGAATTGCCAGGTTCATCCGCGCCAGCCGCAGTGTTGTCGGGTTCGATTCCTGCCCGAAGATCGACAGGTCCTTGATGTTGCCCTGGTGGTTGCGCACGAACTTTTCGCTCTGCACGAACATCCCGCCGCTGCCGCAGCAACCGTCATACACCCGCCCGTTGAATGGTTCGATCATCTCCACCAGCAGCTTCACAATGCTGGCCGGCGTGTAGAACTGCCCGCCCTTCTTGCCCTCCGCGTCCGCGAACTGCCCCAGGAAATATTCATACACCCGTCCCAGCAGGTCTTGCGACTTTATCGCATCCGGCCTGGATCCAGCGGCATTCTCGGCAAAGCCAATTGTGCCAATCAGGTCAATCAATTCGCCCAGCCGCTGCTTGTCCAGCTCCGGGTCGGCATAAATCTTCGGTAACACCCCCTTCAACGGCGGGTTGATCCGCTCGATCGCATCCATTGCCTCATCAATATACTTCCCGATCTCCGGCTGCTTCGCCCGATCCTGCAAATACTGCCAGCGCGCCTTCTCCGGCACAAAGAAAATGTTCTCTGCCAGGTACTCGTCCGGGTCTTCTGGATTAGCCCCCGCATACTTGCCTTCCCCCTGGATCAACTTTTGACGCAGGTCATTGAACGCGTCCGAAATGTATTTCAAGAAAATCAAACCCAGCACAACGTGCTTGTACTCGGCCGCATCCATGTTCGAGCGCAGTTTATCGGCTGCTGCCCACAGTGTTTTTTCCAGTTCGTTGTTTTGTGTCATGCAGGTCTCCACCGAATCATCGCGCAGCGCAAAAAAATTACCTGGCGTTCGCTATTTTGATATTGGGTTTTTGGTCTTACGGGTTTCAAGAAAACAATTAGATTTAATTTTACACTTGATTGCATGAATTGTAGTCCGAAAATCATCTTAACAATCCATCGTTGCAAAACCCGCAACATTTAATCCCCTCCCCATTTTTGGCAAAACCTTCAGAAAGCCTTCCCCGCCCGCAATTCGCAGAAGTGTGTGTCTTCCGTCTCTTTCGCGGTTCATCCACCCCATCATCCCATTCTCGGCTCTGCCTGCAGAAACGCAAACCGCCCGCCCTCATCCCCTGCAGGCAGGCGGGCCAGGCCAGCACAATCAAGCATTAACCGCCGCTAGCCTCAAGCGATCAGCTATGAGCTATCAGCTATCAGCTATCAGCCATCAGCCATCAACTCATCACGAACTGCTTTGACTGTTCTTCTTGATGTCCTTCTTGACCTTCTTCTTCTTCATCTTCTCTTTATCTTTGACGCTGCCGCGGTCCTGACTCTTCGCCATCTCTTCTTCTCCCTGGGCGTGCAATGAAAATAACGATTACAGCCATAAGCATAACAAATCTGGTCGCGGGGCGCAAGCGCGCAGCGGATCTCCTCCCCCACCCCGCCCCCACATCGAATGATCCAAGCAATACTTCATTGGCTATACGCAATGATTTTTACTGCGCAGAAACCCCGGCTGCCGCAGATCCGCTAAGCCAAAGGCCGCGCCCTAATCGCCGTCCTTCTCATCGGGGCCAAAATCCGGGGTGTACCAGTGCTCATTCTCGCTGATCTCGTGTTCGACCTGGTCCTCCGGCGTCAGCGGGTCGTCCATGCGCACCAGCAGCGTGATGCCGGCCGTGCGCACCCCGTTGGAGGTCATCATGCGCCGCACCTTGTAGCGCAGGAAGTAATGCTGCACAGTCGAGTCGGCGAGGATGTCCTTCACCGTGCGCACGCTCATCGCGGCGCGCGCGGCCAACTCGGCCATTTCGGTGTCAATCACGTTGCGCAGCTCGCCGTTGAGCGGGTTCCAGTAGCACATTGAACGGGCCGTCATGATCAGGTGCGCCGCCGAATGCCCCAGCAGCGGAACCCAGCGGGCCATAAAGTACTGGGTGACCATGATGGCGCGCTCGGGCTGAATGACGGCCGCGCGCTTGTCTCCGTAGGCACGTGCCAGGGCCAGCTTGCGCGGCGAGGGCGGCGGGGTTTTGCGGGCGGCACGCGGGCCGGGGGCCTCGGCTTCGCCGTCCCCCTCAGGGGCGGCGGGCTCGTCCAGCAGCGGGGGCGCCGCCGTGGGCGAAAGGCCGTCGCCGACCACCAGGTCAAGGGTGACCTTGCCGCCGTAAACGCCGGAAAGCTGCCGGGTGATGGTGGCGCCAAAGCGCGCCTGGGCCAGGTCGCGCGCATACGTGGAGGCGGCGGCCAGGGTATAGGTGCCGTTCTGGTAGCCCAGCGGACGCAGCGGCTCGAGCCAGGTGCGGTAGACTGCGCGCTCAACCTGCCCCTGGAGCTGTCCGAGGACGGTGCGCCAGGCCTCCTCGGGCGAGGGACCTTTCAGATTGAGCGGCCTGGCTTGAACGGCGGAGTCCATGGCGGTTTAATCGGGTTAGGCGGGTTGGCTGGGCGGTTGCGACTTGCGCGTGAGCGCGCGGATCTGGCCTTCCAGAAAATCAACCACCATCTGGAAATCTTCCTGGCGGATATCCTCAGAGCGGCTGACGCCGGAAAGGCGGGTGATGTCCATGTAAATGGCGGGATAGGGCTTGGCGATGCCCTGCTCTTGCATCAGGGTGCCGAGGGTGGCAACGGCCTGGCGGAGCTGGCCCAACTGCTCGGGGGTCAGGCGAGCCTTTGGCCCGGCGACCGCCTCAAGCCGGGTGACTTGCTTGCGCAGATCGCCGAAGGCCCCGCGGATCTGGTCGACCTTCTCCTCATGCGATCTGCGCAGCTCAGCCAGCTCCGCCTCGACTTTTTTTGAGATCTGTTCCTCGAAGAGCTCCTGCTCGGCAACCATTCGGGCAACCGACTGGCGCAAGAAGTTGAGCTCGCCGCGCTCAGAGATGCCAAAGTGCTCGGCCAGGACGGTGTGGGCCTCGTCGAGGAAGGCGGTGAGCAGCTCGCGCGCCTCTTCATCTTGAACGCGTTCAAGCTCAACGCCGGTGAGGAAAAGCGGCACGGCCGAGGCCATCAGGCAAAGGGCCGGTTGTGCGCCGCCGGGGGTCGAGAGGAGGATGGTGGCGGTGTAGGGCGCGAAGTAGCCCTGCTGACGGGCCAGGCGCTTGCGCTGGGCGCGCGGGTCAAGGCCGAAGGCCTCGCACAGCGAGCGCAGCGAGACGTAGCCCTTGCCGTCGGCCAGGTCAGCGGTGGCAATCTGCTTGCCGCGGAAGGGCAGCGTTCGTTCGGCTTTGGGTTTGAAAACGGGTGCTTCGAAGGGAATATCCAAGGATGCCTCCAGGGTTAACGCAATGGCAGCACAGCAGCCTGCTGGCCAAACTTCCACGCAGCATATTCGTCGGCCAGTTCGCGGGTGGCAAAGGCGGCGCAGATTGGCTCGCTGCCCTCTCTCACCCCCCACCCCAGCCGGGGGCGGGCCGCCCGCGCGCGGCCGGCAGTTGGCTGGATGCGCAGGTTGGCGGCGGCGTTGTGCGCCCGGTCGCCGTCAATGTGGGTTATGACCGTGCCGGCCTGCAGGGCACGCTCACCATAGGCGGCGTAAGCGACGATGCGGTGGACGGGCAGGTGGTTGCGCGCCAGACTAACGGTGGTGTAGCCGGACCGGTCAACGCGCAGCTTGAGCGGCCGCCCGCGCCGTCCAATGATTTCACCGGTGGCCAGGTCAACACGCACAGCGCCAGAGTCGACAAGTTGCTGGATGAGAAGCGAAGTGCGGGTCAGCATGGCGCCCCTTTGGCATGGAGGGGGGATGGTTCGTGATGTACCCCCCTTATAAAGTGTGCAGCCGGTGAAAAATAACAGAACATATTTTCTAATTATGATACAGACAAAAACCGATTTTTTCAAGCCCCCACCAGGAGGAAATGAGGAGGTTTTTGGGCAGGAGGCAGAGGGAGGAGGCTGTTTCGAGAAAGAATTGCATTGTTATTTCTTCCCTAAATCGGGTGGATTATTGGTAGAAATTACTCCTGCGTGCCGGCCATACGCTCAACCAGCTGGAGGAGGTTATCAACGTTGGCATCTTCGCCCAGGCGGGCCAGGCGGCCTGTGCAGATGCGGGTCAGAATGCCAACGGTTTCGCCGACCGAGACCTTGCGACCGAGCAGGCTGGAGAGGCGCTCCTGCCAGGCTTCCAACTCGTTGACTTCGCCCTGTGAGAGGGTGATGCCGACCTTATGGCGCGGGATAGGTGCAGGCGGTCGGCCCGGCGGACGGGTTTCGGGCTCGGCGAGGACTCGCCGGGCTTCATAAAGTTGCACCCAGGCGCTGCGGTTGGGAGAATGAGAAGAGGTCATGGCTTGGTCACCTCGCGAGCGATATCGATATTGATGGTGGTGGCATCAGACTGAAGGAGCGAGTCGGTGGCGAGGGCGCACAGGCGGATCATCTCGCGCGGAACGCCCTGCGAAATCTCGTAGAGGAGTTCGAAGGCGTCGTCGTCAATGAGCGGGCTGTTGCGGCCGGCCACGCGCAGCCGGAAGAGCACCATCTGCAGAGAGGAGGAAAGGGTAAGCGGTGGTAGGGCCAGGCGGACAAAAACACGTGCGTTGACGGCTTTGTTGGTCTCAAAGACGGCGGCCATTTCAAGCTGGCCAAAGGCAATGACCTGGACAACCTTGGAATCGTAATCGAAGTTGTAAAGACGGTGGATAACTTCGAGGGCGTCGGGGTCCATCAACTGGGCATCATCGAGTAAAATGATGACATTGCGGCGCGCGGTGTAGGCATCGGCCATGAGGCGCTCGAGGCCTTCCATCTGCCGCTGGAAGGAACGCTGCGGCGGCACGTTGAGCGCCATCGAGATCTGCCGGGCAGCATCCATCGCGGACTTAAAGGCAGCGGTGTGGATGTAGCAGATCAGAACATTCTCCTCGGCGGCATAGACGTCGTAGAGACGGCGGGCGAGGGAGGACTTTCCCATGCCCATGTCGCCTGAGATGAGCGCCAGACCGCGGCGGCGCGAGATGACACCCTGGGCCTGTCGATAGACGGCCAGGTGCTCGGGCCCCAGGAAGAGAAATCGCGGGTCGGCCGAGAGCTTGAACGGATCTTCTTTCAGCCCCAGGCGTTCCAGCCGCGCGAGCCGCCACTCTTCATCATTTGCTGAATTAAACATAAACCCTCCTACTCCTGGGATTATTAAAGCACAAAAAGGGGTTAATTACAAGAAGTTAGCGCAACTTTAACATCAAAAACAGAGAATTAGCACAATTTATTGAATTGAATGCGTTTTTATGCTAAACTAACAATAATTAAAGGTGATTTTTCCTGCTTTACGGCATAATTAATTCACCAGTCAAAGAAAACAGTCAAATTACTGAGAAGAAGGTGCAAATTGGCGCTTACCATCACGGTTGCGAATGAAAAAGGCGGTGTAGGGAAAACCACCACCGCAGTAAACCTTGCAGCCGGGCTTGCGCTGCGCCTGGCCGAGCAGCCAGGCGCCGCCGGACGGGTGCTGCTGGTAGATATGGATCCTCAGGGGCACGCGCTGCTGGCGACGGCCTTCGGGCAGCCGGCGGTGCAGCCGGGCGATTCATTGGCCAGTCTGCTTACGGAAACTCCCCCACCATCGGCGCAGCGTATGGTGCAACGCGCCACGCACCACGAGAACCTGTTTTACATTCCCAGCCACCGCGCTGCGATGATCGAGGCTGCGCGCGTGCTGCCAACGCTGATGGCCAATGAGACGCGTCTTGCACGCGCACTGGCTCCTCTGAGCAGCCAGTTTGCTTTCATCATCATCGACACCCCGCCCAACACCGGCGACCTGCTGGTGAATGCGTTGGTGGCTGGCGACCAGGTGCTGATTCCGGTGGAGACGAGCTACCTGGGCGTTTCGGGGCTGCGCGAACTGGAGCGGACAATCGAACAGATTCGCCTTCTGTTCCGGCCAGACTTGAAGATATTAGGTTACCTGCCGACACTGTTAGAAGAGCAGCGCAGCGAGGCACAGGAGATTCTGGGTGAGTTGGAAAAGCGTTACCGCGGTTACATTTTGCCTCCAATTCACCGCTCGTCGGACCTCGCTTACGCTCATTCAAGCCACCTGGATGTATTCACATATCGTCCTCCGCGGCAGCGGCGCAGCGATCAGATCGCCTCCAGCTCGCGGCCAACGCAAGAGTATGCCCAACTGGTGGAATTGATTTTGCAACGGGTAAATTCAGGAGGCCGGCATGCCGCGTAAACGCTTCAACGCTTTTGAGGATTTTCCGGAGAGTACGCCGGAAGATGTGCAAACGCAACCCAAGCTAACCCCCGGACCGCGCGCCGTGGAAGCGAACCCGGTAGAGCGCATTGAACGGCTGCGGCCTTCACAGATGCTGCCGGACCGTTTTCAACCGCGCCGCCTTTTGCCCACTTCGTTGCGGAAAGCTTTCTTCAGCGGCGAAATGAACTGCTACCAGGCAGCTGAAGCCTGGCTGGCGCTGGCTCACGGCGAACCAGCCTACCGTCCGGAACTGGAGCGGCTGCTGGCGATGGGCTCATCGTTTGAGGAACATGGGCAGATCAAGGCGATCACGGGCAGTTGGGCACCAACCACGGATGGGCGCTTTATATTCATGATTGAGACCGGCGAGCGGCGCTTCTGGGCAGCCTGCTTGCAGCGCGTTCAGCATCAAATGCCGGATGAGCCACTGCTGCGCGTGGAAGTGGTGGCACAGCCCACCCGGCAGCGCCAGGTGTTGGAAAACCGCCACGCTGAGCCGCCTTCCGCAGTAGGTCAGGCCTGTGAAGTGGCTGCGCTGATCCTGGCCGAACTGGGCCTGCAACCCGACCCGGCTGTGAAGGATGACTTCGAATACTTCCGTCAGGCGCGCTCGCAGCGCATGCCGGCTGGTCTGTGGGACCGGATCATGCCGGTGATGCAGCTCACCCGGCCGCGCATGGTGCAGCTGCTCAATATTTTACAACTGCCCACGCCGCTTCTGGAGCTGGCCGACCGCCACCGCCTGCCCGAGCGCGTGCTGCGCGAGGTGCTGTCGCTGCCGCCAACGCAATGGGAACATATGCTGCGCGTCAGCATCCAGAATCAGCTCACCTCAGATGAAGTGGCTGAAGCGGCAGCGGTTCAGCCCGGCAACAAGCCGGCCGCTCGGAACGATCCGCCCGCGCCAATGGATCCAGCATACAAGGCAGCCAGCGGGCTGCGCCGCTTCGCTAACGCAATCAACGCGTTGGATGAGTTTGCACAGGCACAGGCGTTGGACGAGATTGCCGACAAACTGGTGGTGACCGGCCAGGCGGAGGGGCTACTGGTGTATCTGGACGAGCTGAGCCGGTTGATCACCGCGCGGCTGAGCCGAAGATGAATGGAATGAAATGCATCAAACTCCGCACCTAAACCGGTGCGGAGTTTTGTTTATCGCAAAGGAGAATTACAATAAAGGGCACCAAGATTATGCAAAAAAAAAACGAAGCATTTGGAAAACGTAAAATCAAAACTGCAGTTATAGAGAATATCTCGCCGCAAAACGTACGGAAGTATTTCGAAATGGTTTTGAAAACGACAGGGGATAACAATCTGATGTATTAAGGTAATGAAATCCATTTTGAGAATTCCAAAATTCGTTATTTAAATCGTAACCACGGTAACAGTCTCTGTTTGAAATGGACATTAAAGGGTATTTTTTAGCGATGAGGAAATCAAACGGCGACGATTCAGTGGACGTCGAACTGGAGAAAAGCCAGTTATCGGGCTGTTAAAATGAATAAGGGGCGACCCTATCATTATTAAAACGTCGCCCCTTGAATTATCATAATAATTTCGCTATCATAAGAGCATACAGTTTATCTGAGGAGCCTTATGAACGCTGCTAAAAATAGGGTGATTAAACTTCCGGCCCCTGCCAACCTGCTGGATTCACTCGAGCAAGGCCAGGCGCAGGCACATCGCAGCCCGCGCGAGCAGGCCCGCGTGGCACGCGAACGTGCGCGGATCCGCGCACGGCGCGAACAGCGTGTGACCTACGACTTGCCGCCGGTGCTGCGGCGGCGAGTGCAGGCGCTCAGTGAGGAGCTGCACATCCCGGCCAGCCAGTTGGCCGCGCTGGCGCTGGGGAGATTTCTCAACGAATATGCTAGCGGGGGAGTGGACCTGGGGGCGTATAAACAGCCCTCGCGGTCGCCGCGCTACGAGTGGAACTTGAAACTGCCCGGGGAGATTGTGAGAGGAAAGAGGGTGAAGCGTGAGAGTTGAGAAAAGAATCGATATCTGATGACCAGTAATCATTGATTTGTAAAATTGGGTAAAAACAGGTCAACATGACTAAATAGCAAGAAATAGAAATTTTTGTCATCATCGGAATTGTTTAGTGACGATTTTTCCTGCCCCAAGATCATTAAAAAAAGAGTTGATTTTGATATTAAAAAAGATAAGTTCAATTTGCTGACAAAACCAAAATTAATATCTTTTCGTTATGAGTCGTTAAAAGAAGTCGTTAATTAAGAATCACGTGCGTTTTTTGCACGCAGGAGAAGTGCAGAATTTGCCCGTTCTTGAAATGCAAATTTTGCACGCTGAAAGGCCTTAAGGCAAAAAATTCCGCCTGGCCAGGATGCAAAAAATACCATCAGGCCAGCATGCAAAAAATGCCGGTTGGCGTTAATGCAATAATTGCATTCAGGCCAGCGGGCAAAAAATGCATTTAGGAAGAAGGCGTTGTTTATTAATGCGTATAGATACACTCATTGTTACGATCATTTAACAATTGCACCGCTTGAAGTTCGATCGGATTGTGCTAAAATAAGTTATCCAGATCATATTAACATAGCCTTTGGGGACTATCATGGGCGTTGGTCTGGACCGCCGAAGAAGTTCCATTTGCGCCGCCTGAACACCGGTTGTTTCCTTCGTAAACAGCCGATTCTGCTAAATTGCCTCCCTGGTATGGGGTGGGATTGCTTCCCCTGGCAGTCTCACCCCGTTTTTTATGCCTGCTCGGGTATAATTGCAGCGGTTTGTCCTCATCCATTTTCGCCCTCGAGGTGTTTATGCGCCGTTTTACCCTGATCCTCCTGCTGTCCTCCCTCTTCATGGCTTTGCTGGCGGGCTGCGCTGGTGGCAAGGCCGAATCGGCCGCCGCGGTGGAAGCCTACTTGAGCGCACTGGTCAATGGCCAGGCCGATCAGCTTGCCACGCTCTCCTGTGCTGACTGGGAATCCAGCGCGCTGACCGAGCTGGATGCCTTTCAGAATGTGGAGGCGCAACTGGTGGACCTGGCGTGCAGCGAGACCGGCAAGGACGGCGATGTGACCCTGGTGACGTGCAGCGGCAAGATCACTGCCAGCTACAACGGCGAGCTGCAGGATTTCCCGCTGGGCGATCGTGTCTACCAGTTGGTCCGAGAGGGCGGCGAGCTGCGCGTATGCGGATACCGCTAGGCTTTCTGCGTTGGCTGTTCTCTCGCGAGCACCTGCTGGCGTTGCTGGTGTGCCTGATCCTGATCGCGCTGGTGATCTTTACCGCCGATTCGGCGCCGCTGTGGATTTACCAGGGCTTCTGACATGGGCTTAACACAGATCCTGGTCTTCGCAGCGGCGAGCCTGCTGGCGCGGCTGCTCTTCCGGCCAGGCGGGTATGCGCGCGCCTGGGGATGGCTGCTGCTGATTGGTTCGGCGCTGGCAATTTTCTGGCTGCAACCGGCCGTGCCCATCCGCAACTTTGATTTTTACTTTCCCACAGCCACGCTGACGCTGGCTGTGCTGGGCTGGGCGCTCACCGCGCCGGCGGAAACGCGCGGGGCGCGTGAAAACTGGATCGCCGGGGGCGTGTTGGCGGGCGTGGTGCTGGCGGTGGCGCTCACCCGCCACCTGAGCCTGAACGGGCTGCTGACGCCCACCCGTCCGCCGCAAACCTGGACGGTGCTGGCCGTGCTTGCAGCGGCGGCATTGATTTCCTGGCTGCTGGCGCGTTTCACCCGACCCGGCGCGCGGATGATGACTGCCGGGGTGGCGGCGCTAATCCTGCTCTTTGCGCTGGTCAAAACGCCCGCGCTGGCACAGGTTGCCGCTGGCGGGCTGCGCGGGCTGATGGGTCAGGATGCAGGGCTGGCGCAGGCGACCGACCTGCGCTGGCTGGGTTTTTCATACGTGGCCTTCCGGTTGATTCACACACTGCGCGACCGCGCCGCCGGCCGGCTGCCCGCGGTGACGCTGCGTGAATACCTCACTTATGTGATCTTCTTCCCGGCCTTCACCGCCGGGCCGATCGACCGATTGGAGCGTTTCCTCAAAGACCTGCGCGCGCCCGCACCGTTGGATGCCGATTCGGCTGCAAACGCCGGGCGGCGGCTGTTGACCGGGCTGTTTCAAAAGTTTGTCGTGGCCGACGCGCTGGCACTGATGTCGCTCAATGCGTCCAACGCCGGGCAGGTGCAGGGAGCTGGCTGGCTTTGGTTGCTGCTGCTGGCATATTCGCTGCAGATCTACTTCGACTTTGCCGGTTACACCGACATCGCCATTGGGCTGGGGCGGTTGCTGGGCGTGCGACTGCCCGAAAACTTCAACCATCCCTACCGCAAGCCTAACCTGACGCAATTTTGGAACAACTGGCACATGTCGCTGACGCAGTGGTTCCGGGCTTATGTGTTCAACCCGCTGACGCGCGCGCTGCGCTCGCGGGGCAGCCTGCCGGTGTGGGCCATCGTGCTGATCACACAACTGGCCACAATGCTGTTGATTGGCCTGTGGCACGGTGTGACCCCCGGATTTGTGCTGTGGGGCCTGTGGCACGGGCTGGGATTGTTCGTGCACAACCGCTGGAGCGACTGGATCAAGCCGCGCGCGGCTGTGCTGAACGCTTCGCCGCTGCTGGCGGCTGTGCTGCCGCCGCTCTCGACGGCCTTAACCTTTGTGTACGTCAGCCTGGGCTGGGTGTGGTTCGCGCTGCCGGATGCCGGGCTGGCTGCGCGCACGCTGCTGCGCCTGTTCGGGATTGGATAGGGGAGGGGAGGGATGAAGACCGAGCCGCGCATCCTTTTCAATGCCCTGTGGAAAGGCGTGATTCTGTTCCTGCTGGCCAACCTGCTGTTCGCCGCGCTGCAACCGGGTGGGCTGAGCCGGGTGAGTGTCTATCACTCAGTTTTTCCCGGCCGGGAGCGGCTGCCGTTTGGCGAAAACATCCAGCGTTCGTACAATCTGTCGCTGTACGACCTGGACGCCATGTTTGCTTCGCTGGCATTGCGCCCCGAAAAACCTGCGGATGAGTTCCGCGTGCTGGTGGTGGGCGATTCGTCGGTGTGGGGCACGCTGCTGCGCAACGATGAGACGCTGCCGGGGCAGTTGGACGCGCTGGGGCTTACAGCCTGCGATGGCCGGCAGGTGCGGGTTTACAACCTGGGCTACCCGACCATGTCGCTGACCAAAGATTTGATGCTGATCGAGCGGGCCGCGGCCTACCAGCCCGACCTGATCATCTGGCCGGTGACGCTGCAATCCTTCCCGCGCAGCCTCCAACTCGAATCGCCGATCGCGGCCAACAACCGCGCCGAGATCATCCGGTTGACTAAAAAGTATGGCCTGGTGTTGGATACCGCCGGGCTGCCCGAAGCCACCTTCTGGGAGCGCACCATCATTGGGCAGCGGCGCGCGCTGGCCGACCTGGCGCGGCTGCAACTGCTGGCGTTGCCCTGGGCAGCTACCGGCATCGACCAGGACTACCCGGAAAGCTACACGCCTGCCGCGCGCGACCTGGAGTCAGACGCCAGCTTTGCCGGCTTGAGTGGACCGGAGCTGCCCGCGGACGCGCTGGCCTGGGATGTGCTGCGGGCCGGCATGGCCGCCGCCGGGCAAACGCCGGTGCTGCTGGTGAACGAGCCGATTTTGATCAGCCGGGGGGACAACTCGGACGTGCGTTATAATTTCTTCTATCCACGTTGGGCCTACGACGCCTACCGCGCGCAACTGGCCGAGATGGCCGCCGCCGAGGGCTGGGATTATCTGGACCTGTGGAACGCAGTGCCCGAGGAACGCTTTACCAATTCGGCGGTGCACCTCGACCCGCAGGGGGTGGGGATGATGGTGGAATTACTGGCGCCGCGATTGACGTGCGACCGATGAGAAAACCTTGTGTGACAAGTCTGCATTCGCAATGACCGGGTTTTAGTTGTTGTCTATGACGCGAAAAATATTGTTATTCATCTTGATTTTGATTGTCCTTTCTGCCTGTGCTGGAATTGGCGAAACGCAGAATGAGGGCGGACAGCCGTCCGCCCCTACGAGAATATTGGCAGAAACGCCAATTGCACCAACAAAAACGGCGTTTGCGCCGGCTGAACCGACTGCCACGGGTACGGATGAATCGCCGGCCGACCCTGGTGCGAACCAATCGCCGGTCGCCCCAACACCCACCCGCGATCCGCTGGCCTGGCGCGATTGGCCGGTGATCCCGGAGATGACCGCAGGCGCGAAAACGATCTTTGCGCGCGGGCAGGAACTGGGTAACGACCCGGCGCGCTTTTCCAAGATCGGCGACTGCGAAACCTCGGCGGCCTGGTTCCTGGCGGATTTTGACGCTGGCCCGGAGCGCTATTCGCTGGGCGAATACGACGAACTGCAGGCGGTGATTGCGCACTTCAGCGGATCCTACGGGCGCACCAGCCTGGCGGCCAAGCCGGGCGCGACGGCGGCCTCGCTGCTGACGCCGTTGTGGGCCGACCGCGAGCAGTGCGGCAGCACCGAATCGCCGCTGGACTGCGAGCTGCGCGTGCACAAACCAGCCTATGCCTTCGTGCTGGTCGGCTCGAACGATGTGCCGCACCGCGACCGCTTTGAGGAGAACTTCCGCAAGGTGATCGAGCGCACCATCGAGCTGGGCGTGGTGCCGGTGCTGGCTACCAAGGCTGACAACCTGGAAGGAGACGACAGCATCAATGAGACCATCGCGCGTCTGGCGGTGGAATACGACCTGCCGCTGTGGAATTTCTGGCTGGCGGTGCAGCCGCTGCCAGATCACGGCCTGCAGCCCGACGGCGCGCACCTCACCTGGGCGTCGAACCGCTTTGATGACCCGGCGAAGATGCAGAACGCCTGGCCGGTGCGCAACCTGACCGCGCTGCAGACGCTGGACGCGCTGTGGAAGGGCAGCGATTAGCTATTTAGCTATTAGCCAATCTTCGTTCCGCACTCCGGGCAGAATTTGGCTCCCTTGACCGGTGCGCCGCAGTTGGGGCAGTTGGCGGGCGGCTCGGCCTGCATCTTGTTGCCGCAGTTGGGGCAGAACTTTGCGCCGCCAGTTTCGGTGCCGCATTTGGGGCAGGTTGTGGAAGCAGGTTGCACCATCGGTGTGCCGCATTCGGGGCAGAACTTGGTGCCGGGGGCGGCCAGCGTGCCGTCCTTGGGGCAGCGCGCCAGCGAGTCAGCCCCGCGCGAGGCGGCCTCGGCGGCCTTGCTGACGCCGTCGAGGGCTTTATCCAGCCCGAAGGCGGCAGCAAAACCCTTGATGGCCGCGCCGGCCTGCGCGCCGCGGGCTTCGGCGATCTCATTCGTCCGCGGCGAATCGTCCTGGCAATAGCCGGACTGGGTGTCAAAATCAGACAGGCAAACCACCCGCTGGCAGGTGGGACACTGGCGGAAGTGCACCTGCACTTGCTGCCAGGCTGAGTCGATCTGTTGCGGCGTCATCTTGTACGAATAGCGCGGGTCCTCGCCGACCACATTGTCAGCCACGGCGTTGCCCACCAGCGGCACTTTTCGCAGCAGCCCGCTGACCGCGCTGCGGCCCAGGTCCTGCTTGATGCTGCCGGCGATATCCGGCTGTGAGCGGAACTCGCGGCCGCAGGATTCGCAATAGAAGACGGCATACGGCCCCGCGCCGTCATTGCGAATGTCATAGTTGGGCATGCGGGTGAATGTTGCCATGTATTATTCTCCTGTGATTGTGAAGGATTCCAATAATCAATTTATATATCGGATCGCTGGAAAGTCAAGTTTGTGGCTGAGGCAGCGTACCTAACAGAACAGGCGCATTCTCCCCAGGAAAATGCGCCTGTCAATCATCGATTATATGCCCTGGCTCACCGTTTGACGAACGGCAGGTACAGCCCTTTGGGAGCCGGGCCGGTATCCAGCAGGCTGAGGACGAGCAAATCCTGCCCGTCAGCGTAGGCGTGCAGCGGAAGCTGGCCGGCATCGCCAGACCAGGCAGCGTTGGCTTTTCCGCCCACCAGAACGCGCTGCGCGGCGGCGTCAAAGGCCACTCCCCAGCCTTCGCCGGCAGGATAGAAGGTGTGCCATTGGTAGCGTCCAGAGTCAGAAACGGCGGCCACCGTCAGGTTGCGGCTTGTGCCGGTGAAGGCATGCGCCGGGGGAATGTTGCCGTTGCCGTACCAGTTGTCATCTGACGTGCCGGTCACGTACAACGTGCTGTCAGTCCCGCCGTCGATGCCCAGGAAGTTGGCTCCCTCCGAGCCGCCAAAGAAAGCGTGCCACTGGTATGCGCCGGCGCCGTTCAATTTGAGCAGGTGGGCGGCGTTGTCAAATTCGCGGGTCGCCGGTTTGTGGGTGGGCTGCTGGCCGGCCGGCCCCAGCCAGATGTTGTAGCTGTATCCGCCGGCATAGATGTTCTGGTCGGCGTCAATGTAGACGTTGCTGAACAGGCTGTTGTTGCCGTAGAAGGTGTGCCAGACGTAACCGCCGTCCAGGTTTAGTTTGAGGAGGACGCCTTCATTAGGGCTGCCCGAGTGTGCGTGGATGGGGCGCTGTCCAGATGGCCCGTTCCAGCCGTTGTAAGAAGAACCGGCTGCCACCAGCGTGGATCCGGACAACCCAAGCGCAAAGCCGTCGTTCGCCTCTGCTCCGCCGTAGAAGGTGTGCCATTGGTACTCCAGCTTGAGGTTCAATTTGAGTACAGTGATGTCGCGCGTACCGGTCAAGGCGTGCAGGGGCGGCTGCCCGGCCGGGCCGTTCCAGGTGCTGGAGGAAGTCCCGACGACGTATAGATAGGAACTACCATCCACCACAACCTCATGCCCGGATGCGCTGTTGACCGTGGGGCCGTAGAAGGTGTGCCCCAGGTAAGCGCCCGAATCGCTCAGCTTGAGGATGACGATGTTTCCTTCCGTGCCGGAGAAAGCATGTTTTGGAAGCTGCCCGGCTGGACCGTTCCAACTCGCGCCGCTGCCGCCAACCAGGTAAATGTTGTCAAAGCTGTCGACGGCGATGTCGCGGGCGGTATCGGATTTGCCATTAGCCCCGTAGAAGGTGTGCCAGAGGTACTCCCCGGCGGGGTCCAGTTTCAGCAGGAACATGTCCTGTTTTGGATCGCTGTTCCTGTGCAGCGGCGCTTCCCCTCGCGGCCCGAGGAAGCCGTAGGTGGAAAATCCGGCCACCAAAATGCTGCCGTCCTCCAGCACTTCAATCATTTCGCCGCCGTCGGAGACCGGGTTGTTGGCATCAAATTCAAGGAACGTGTGCCAGTCATAGGCCAGGTTTGGCTGCAGCCCAACGGCGGCCGTTGTGTTGACGCCGTGGAAGGGTGCCACCGGTTCCTGGCCGGCGGGGCCGGCCCAGTTGCCCAGGCTGGTGCCCACCAGTGTCGAACCGGCGGTGCGGAAGGCCAGGCTGGCGCCGCTTTCCGCCTCGGGCGAGCCGTAAAAGGTGTGCGCGCTGTAGTTGCCGGCCGAGGTCAGCACCAGGGCGAACATGTCGGTGCCCCCGGCATAAGCGTTGGCCGGCGCCTGGCCGGTTGGGCCGTTCCAGCCCTGTGCCGAGGTGCCTGCCAGGTAAACGCTGCTGGTGGCGCTCATCGGGTCGATCTGCGCGCTGTATCCGAAGTCATCGCCCGCAGAGCCGTAGAAGGTGTTCCAGTAGAAGTCGCCGTTATCGTTCAGCTTGACCACCGTCAGGTCGTAGCCGCCGGAATGGGCGTGCCTGGGCGTGCCCCAGGTGGCGTTGCTGTAGCCGGTCAGGTAGGCCAGGCCCTGCGAATCGACGGCGACGGATTTGCCGTAATCTGCACCGCTGGAGCCGTAAAAGCCGTGCAGGACGTAGCTGCCGTTGGTGTTCAACACCAGCGCGGTCATGTCATAGCCGCCAGAGTGCGCCCGGACAGGCGGGGTGCCGCCAGCGCCGGTCCAGGGTGCCGGGCTGCTGCCGGAGATCCACAGGTAGGTATCCAACTCCAAATATGCGCCGCCGGCGAATTCGTCGCCCTGCGAACCGTAGAAGGTGTGCCACTGGTACTCGCCGTAAATGTCCAGGCTGGCGGCCACCAGGTCGCTGCCGCCGTTGTAAGCGTGCAGCGCAGAGGTGCTGTTGATCGTCCACGAGGAATGGCTCTCGCCGGTCACCAGGACATCCCAGGTGGAGGTGACGGCGATCCCGCGGCCAAAGTCAAGATCAAACGAACCGAGGAAGGTGAACCAGCCGAGGGACAGGTTTGGAGCGATGTAGATGACCAGGATGTCGGTGTATCCGCTGAACGGATTGACCGGTTCCCCGGACTGGTAAAAGCTGCCGTAGGAATAGCCGACGATGTAGGCGTGGTTGTCGCGCTCGGTCACGCCGGTGGCTATGTCGTCGTAGTCGTTGCCGCCGAAAATGTTTTCGTCCAGCCAGTTGCCGTCCGGGTCGAACAGCACGGCGAAAATGTTTTTATCGTCGTAGCGCGGATCGTAGCGCGTGCCCACGATCAGCAGGTTGCCGTCCGCGCGGTAGAGCGCGCCGGCCGTTTCGGTGAGGTAATAGCTGCCGTAAAAGGTGTGCCATTGGTAGTCGGGGTCAATCACCAGCGGCAGGGTGGGGTCGTATTCGCCGAGCGCAAAGCCCAGGCTGCCGTCGGGGCGCAGTTCAAAGCGCGCGTCCACGGTTTGGCGACCGGTGGAGGTTTCCTGCCAGGCCAGCGGCGCGCTCTCGATCATGCGGCCGCCCTCGAAGGGAAAGGCCAGCGAGCCGTCGGTCAGGATTTCGGCGGGTCGGTTGTAGCGCAGGCGGATGGCGGCCGGGTCGGCGCCGGGAGCGAGCGTGTAGGTGCTTTTGGGGTTGCCGTCAACCTGTTCATACGCCAGGTCGATCCCCGGCCAGAGATCGCGGTAAACGACCTGCCCAAGCTGCCGGTCGGCGGCGGAGCGGGTTTCCAGCGGCGCAACAGTCGCCGCGCCCTCAAACGTGACGCGCAGGGCGTGGTCGGCGGCGGCCAGGGTGAACGCGCCGGGCTGGAAGAGCAGCACCTGCGAACCGGCCAGGAACTGGAGCGACTCTCCGGTTTCGGCCGCCGGGGCAGGGCCGCTGGATTTGGCCTGGGCAGGGGGCGCAGCGGGCAGCAGCCCGGCGACGAACAGCAAGAGGATGCACACATGCAGCAGGCGGGATTTCATCGATCATTCTCCTTGGGGTTTTCAGGGTGGGGCGGGGGGGCATCGGGGTCGGCAGCCTGGTCTTTGAGGAAGCGCCACAATTCTTCCAGGCTGTTGAAGTGCAGCACGCGGCGGGTGTGCGGGTCTTCCAGCGAGGCCAGCCAGACCGGCTGGCCCCGTTCATCGCTTTGCCACACGCGCAGCAAATAGGAGTGGTAGGTTTTGTTCATTGCGGCCTCTGCAGGCAGCATGGAAGGGTTACCGGAGGGCAGGATCATCGCACCACCAGGGGCAGGAACAGGCTGTTGCCGCCGGCGGACAGGGTGGTGAACGACTGTTCGCCGCCGTACACTTGCCCGCTCGCAGTCACCAGCACGAGGCGATAATAAACCGTCTGTCCCTCGGCGAGGCCGGCCAGCGTAACCGAAACGGGCACCCATCCGATCTCACCGATCGGGTCGGGCGTGCCTGCGATCACGTTGGGATAAGTGCCGCTGGCCAGGCCCCATTGGAAGCGGAACGAGTCGCCCGCGTTGAGGGTCAATACGCTGCCGTTGAGGCGGCCCGAACTGCCGGTGATCTGGTCGGCGGGCAGGGTGGATGCGCTGGTCACGGTGAGGCGCGCCAGGTGGGTCTGCGGCTCGTTTTCGACGAATTCGGGGTTGCCGCCCATGAAGAGGTGGTTGCCGTGCAGCAGCAGCGTGTAGGCCGCGTCGTACAGCTTGGGTGCCCAGGGCAGCAGGCTGCCGTTTGCCTGGGTGGTATCGAGCGCGGCCAGGTAGGCCTGCGGCGTGCCGTCAATGCTGTTGAAATATCCGCCGGCGAACAGCACATCACCGCTCAGTTCCAGGCAGTACACATCGCCATCGACGATCGGGTTCCAGGCGGTGGCCAGGCCGGTGGTTTTATCGAGCGCGGCCAGGTATTCGCGCGTTTGCCCGCCGATGACCTCAAAGTCGCCGCCGATGAAGACCGTTGCAGGCCCAACCGCCAGGGAGCTGACGGCGTAATCGGCGCCGGGGTTCCAGTTGGTCAGCGCGCCGGTGGCCAGGTCGAACGCGGCCAGGCGGGCTCGTCCGGTGCCGCCCGCCGAGGTGAAGTTGCCGCCCGCGTAGAGTGTGGAGCCGTCCAGCGCCAGCGTGGTGACGTTGCCGCCAACGAGCGAGGGGTTCCATGCGGTGGCGTTGTTGGTATCCAGCGTGGTATCCAGCGCGGCCAGGTACGAACGGCTGGCGCCGCCGATGGTGGTGAAGTTGCCGCCGGCATAGAGCGTGGTGCCGTCCAGTTCGATGTCCAGCACGCTCAGGTTGGCATCCGGGTTCCAGCCAGTGGCCAGGCCGGTCGTGCGGTCGAGCGCGGCCAGCTTGTTGCGCGACTGCCCGCCGATTGTGCCAAAGTTGCCCGCGGCGTAGACCAGCGTATCGGTCACGGCCAGGTCGTAGACCGGCAGGTTGGCGTTGGGGTTCCAGTCGGTGAGCTGCCCGGTGGTGAGATCAATGGCGGCGATGCGGTTGCGCACCTGCATGTTGATGCTGGTGAACCAGCCGCCGGCTGCCACGCGGCCGCCCCCAGCCCCCAGCGCGAGAACATTGCTGTCGGGGTACGGATCCCAGGCCTGCACCATGCCGGTGTTCTGGGTGGTATCCAGCGCAGCCAGGTAACGGCGCGCACTGCCGTTGATCATATCGAAGCGGCCGCCAGCATACAGCAGGTTGCCCACCAGCACCATCGATTCGACCCAGTCGTTGGCGTTGGGATTCCACGCGGTGGCGTTGTTGGTATCCACGGCTGCGTCCAGCGCGGCGATGCGGTTGCGGGTCTGTCCGCCGATGGTGTTGAAGCGCCCGCCGGCAAAAACGGTGGTGCTGTTGCAGGCCAGGGCGCTGACCTGGTTGGTGGCCGAGGGGTCCCAGGCGGCCACGGCCCCGCTAACCGCATCAACGGCAGCGATGTTGTTGCGCGGCTGCCCGCCCACGCCGGTGAAGGTGCCGCCCGCGTACACGCGTCCTCCGCAGGATGCCAGCGCGTAGACGATATAGACGGTATTGCCGCTGACCGTCGGGTTCCAGTCAGCCAGCGCGCCGCTGGCGAGATCATAGGCGGCCAGGCGGGCGCGGACCTGCCCACCGGTGACGCCAAACGCCCCGCCCGCATAGAGCATATTGCCGCTGACGGTCAGCGCGTACACATGAGAGGATGCGCCGGGGTTCCAGGCGGTGAGATTGCCGGAGGAAGCGTCAATGGCGGCCAGGTTGGCACGGGCGGTCCCGTTGATGGTGGAGAAACTGCCGCCGATATACACCGAGGTATCGTGGACCGCGATGGCGTAAACGGTGGCAAACTGATTCATGTTGAAGTTCCAATCCGGGTCCAAACTGCCGTCAGAGAGGATGTGCGCCAGGGCTTTGCGCGGCTGCCCGCCAACCTGGGTGAAGTCACCGCCGATGTACCAGCCGCCCGAGCCGTCGGGGGCGATGGCGCGCACGGTGCCTGAGCCCACGCGCGGCATGGCCAGGTCGGCTGTGCCGGTGACGGGGTTAATGCTGGCAAACGGGCCGGTGGGCGGGCCGATGCGGGTGAAATCGCCGCCGATGTAGAGCGTGTCGCCAGCGACAGCCATGGCTTGAACAATATCGTTGGGCACCCACAGCAGCGGTTCGTCGACCAAACCCAGCGCAGATGCGCTTTGGATGGGTGCAGCCAGCCATCCAAGGGCCAGCGACAGGGCAACAATCAGGTGGAAGATCCGACGTTTGGACATGGTGTTTCTCCTTGCAAAAATGCACAAACACGGGAAGGGATTTACACCAGTGTATGAAATTGGCGTCAGAAAACCGTCACAAGACTGCTCATAATCCCTATAATTAACCCGAAGGGTACCCCATGCCAGCATTGCACATCACCTGTTTCGGCGATTTTGAAACCCGCGTGGACGGGCGTCCCGTCCGCGGCTTCGACACCGACAAAACCCGCGCGCTGCTGGCCTACCTGGCGGTGGAACGCGACCGCGCTCATACCCGGCAGCACCTGGCCGGGCTGTTGTGGTCCGACCAGCCCGATGAAATGGCGCTGCACAACCTGCGGCAGACGCTTTCGTACCTGCGCAAGGCACTGGGTGAAACGCCCGGCGCAGCCGTGTTTTTGCAGGTGGAGCGCGACACCATTCGGCTGCATCCGCAGGCGCAGGTGCGTGTGGACGTGCACGACTTCGAGGCCGGGGTGGCAGCGGCCTACCGGCACTTTGAACACCGCGACGGGCGCGGGCGCTTGAACGCGCTGCGCCTGCGCGCCGCGCTGGAACTGCACCGCGGGCCTTTTTTGGACCAGGTGGTGTTGGAGGGAAGCCCGCTGTTTGACGAGTGGGCTACGCTGCGGCGCGAGCAGTTGCTGCAGCGCTGCGTGGAGGGGCTGGCGCGGCTGGCCGAGTTTCACGAGCGGCGCCGCGAATACCACCAGGCGCGGCAATACCTCGAGCGCATCCTGCGGTTGACGCCGTGGGAGGAGAACGCGCACGCCGGGTTGATGCGCCTGCTGGCGCTGGACGGGCAGACCGGCGCGGCGCAGAACCAATACATGCTGCTGCGGCGATACCTGCGCGAGCACCTGGGCGTGGAGCCCTCGGCGCAAAGCCAGGCGCTGTTTGAAACCATTCGCGCGGGCGGCACCGTCACTCCGCGCCACCCTGCAGCGCGCGCCAACCTGCCGAAGGGCGGCCTGCCTTTTGTGGGCCGCAGCGCCGAACTGGCCGACCTTGCCGATGAGATCATCAACCCGGAATGCCGGCTGCTGACTCTGCTGGGACCGGGCGGAGCCGGCAAAACGCGCCTGGCGCTGGAAGCTGCTGGACAGCAGGTGGGTGCCTTTCCAGATGGGGTGTTCTTCGTGCCCTTGCGCGAGGCGCACGACGCCGATCAGATGCTGGCTGCATTGGCCGCGGCGCTGGAATTCAACTTCAGCGACCAGGGCGCGCCTGCCGCGCAGCTGGGCGATTTTTTGCGGCGAAAGAACCTGCTGCTGGTGCTGGATAATTTTGAGCAATTGCTGTCCGATCCGCAATGCCTTGCTCTGCTGACCGATCTGCTGGAGGCAGCGCCGGCAGCCACCTTCTTGATCACTTCGCGGCAGCGGTTGCACCTGCGCGAAGAATGCGTTTTTGAAATTGACGGGCTGAGCCTGGCGGGAACCAGCGGGGACGAGCCGGAGGCTCTGGCGCTGTTTGCGCGGCGCGCCCGGCAGGTGAAGCGCTCCTTCGCGCTGGACAGCGAAAATCGTCCGGCGGCTGAGCAAATTTGCCGGCTGTTGGGCGGGCTGCCGCTGGGAATCGAGCTGGCAGCCGCCACGCTGTGGAGATGCACCTGCCCCGAACTGGCCCATGCGGTGCAACGCGACCTGGACGTGCTGGCCAGCGGCGCACCCGATGCCGCGCCAGAGCATGCCAGCCTGCGGGCCGTCTTTGAGGTTTCCTGGCGGCAGCTTAGTGAAGCCGAGCGGCGCGCATACGCGCGCCTGGCGGTGTTCCGCGGCGGGTTTGATGCCGAAGCGGCGCAGCAGGTGGCCGCGGCCGGACCTGAAACCCTGCATTCGCTGGTTGGAAAATCGCTGCTCAGGTGTGGAGCCGACGGTCGTTACGACCTGCACGAGACGCTGCGCCAGTACGCGGCTGAAAAGTTGGCCGGGGACGATGAGGCTGCGCGCGCAGCCCGCGAAGCTCACGCGCAGCATTATAAAGGCTTGCTGGCCGGGTTGCGCGAGGAGATGCGCGCCGCGGGGCAGGTGCAGGCGCTCGACCGGATTCAATGCGAGCTGGATAACGCCAGACTGGCCTGGGCACACTTGACCCGGCAGCGCGACGGCGCGGCGCTGGCCAGCTGCGCCGAAACGCTGTACCAGTTTTTCAGCATCCGCAGCCGGTTTTTAGAGGGCGCGGGCTGGTTTTCCGAAGCCGCGGCTGCGCTGGAAGGCCTGGATGGCGCGCAAGTCTGGCTTGCGGCAATGCTTTCCAGGCTGGGAGCGCTGTTGCAGCGCGCCCGACAGCACGAAGAAGCCCTGGCCGCGCTGGAGCGCAGCCGCACGCTGCTTGCCAGCCTGGATGAACCGCTGGAATTGGGCTTTTGCCTGATCGGATTGGGTGGGGTGCACCTTCGCCGCAAGGATTTTGAGCCGGCGCTGCTCGCCAGCCGCCAGGCGCAGGCCTTGTTTGAGCGCGCGGGCCGGCCAGACGGGCTTTCCTATGCGCTGTACCTGCAGGGACTGATTCTGGACCGCATGGGCGACTTTGAGGCGGCCGAACCGCTGCTGGAACGCGCCGTGAGTGCGGCACGCCAGTCGGGCAACCCGCGCCGCAAGATTGCGCCGCTCAACCTGCTGGGCGATATCGCATGCATCCGCGGCGACTACCTGGCAGCCGAGCGCATCTTCGCCGAAGCGCTGGAAACCAGCCACCAGTTGGACGACCGCTTTAATCTGGGCATTGTGGTCAACAACCTGGCAACGGTCTATCACCTGACCGGTCGCCACGACCTCGCGGAGGAATCCTACCGCCAAAGCCTGGCCATCTGCCGCGAGCAGGGCGACCGCGACGGCGAGGCGCTGGCACTCAACAACCTTGGCGAGCTGGCGGTTGCGCGCGGGCAATATGCGCAGGCTGAGTCGCTCTCGCTGCAGGCCCTGGCCATCGCCGAGGAACTGGGTGAGGAATGGACGATCATCGTCTGCCTCTATAACCTGGGCGAAGCAGCCAACGCAGCCGGGGCGTACGCGCGCGCGCTGGAACGCTACCGGCGCGGGGCCGCGCTCGCGCTGCAGGTGAGCGCTGCCGACCAGGCGGCGCGTATCGCGGTGAACGCTGCGCGCGCGCTGCAGCTCAGCGGGAATCCAGGTGCGGCGGAGGCGCTGTGGCGGGCTGCTCTGGCCCACCCGGCCATCGAACAGGCCGAACGCGAAAAGGCCTTGGGCTGGCTGACCGGGCTGGGCGGCACGCCGCCGGAGGACGAGGATGAATCGCTGCTCGAGATCAGTCTGCGGCGCGACCTGCTGGGAGTATCTTAACAGATCCTAACACTTACCTATTGTAAGTATTGAGAATATCGGATAAAATATGTCAATAATCGAAAGGTAAGTGGCATGGATGCTGTTGTGGAAGTTGTGAAAGAAGAAAAACACTGCCCGGTGGAAGCTGTGGCAGCAATTATTGCGCGCAAGTGGGTCTCCCAGATCATCCGCGACCTGGCAGACGGCCCGAAGCGTTTCGGCGAGCTGCAGCACTCGGTGGGGGTGAGCGCGCGCATTCTGTCGCTGCGCCTGCATGAGCTGGAGCAGGAAGGGCTGCTGCACCGCACGGTGTACGCGGAGATTCCGCCGCACACCGAGTATTCGCTGACGGAGCGGGGCAGTCTGTTCGTGCCGCTGATTGATGCGATGCGGGAAGTGGGAAAGAAATTGGCGCATAGCGAATAGCTCATTAGCTGTTAGCCATTAGCCATTGGCGATTAGTGATTGGTGTCATCCCATGATCTTGCGCGGTCTCCAGGCCGCGCACGGTATCCAACCGAGTAAGGCGCACTTCACCGAACCTGTATCCTGAAAACAATAAGCGATCATTCGCTGGTTGTGTGCAAACTGTGCGTGAAGTAGCGATTGACGTGACTACTACGAGCGGTCGTTTGCAAATGTCTTAACGCTAATCGCTAGCTAATGGCTAACAGCTAAACGCCAACCGCTATTCCTGCAACTTCCGCTCTGCGTCATCGATGGCGCGGCGGTCAGGCTCAGGGGCGTAGACGGCGCGCGTGGTGGCCGGGGTGGAATGCCCCAGCACAGCCTGCACGTTCTCCAGTGCCACCCCCTGGTCGATCAGGCGCTGGGCGTGCCAGTGGCGGAAGGCGTGCGGCGAGGTGAACTGCTCAGAGCGGTCGAGCCCGGCCGAGGCAGCCAGCCCCTGCACGATGCGCCAGGCCGAGGTGGTGGAGAGGCGCGCGCCGTAGCCTTTGCGCGCCGAGCGGAAAAAAGCCGGGCTGTTTTTGGCGCGCCGTCGGCTCTTGCCGTGCTGGATGAACAGCCAGGGCGAGTTGTCATCGCGGGCAGCCAGGTAAGTTTGCACCAGCTCGGCCGCTTGTTCACCCAGGCGCACATGCGCGGTGAGGCCGGTTTTTTCCATTTTGATTTCCAAACGGCCGTTTTGCGCCAGCGCGTCGGCCAGGTCTGCGCGGGTCAGGCGCAGCACATCGCCGATGCGCAGGGCTGTGGCGCGCAGCACGCCCACCAGCGCGCGGGTGCGCAGCACGTCCAGGCGGGGCAGGGGGGCGGCGGGCACCGGCAGCGCCAGCGCAGCCGAAAGCATGCGGTTGCCAAAATCTTCGGGTAAGCGGGCATGGCGCGGCTCGGCCTCGTCCAGCTCGCCGATCAGCGAGGTGCGCGCGGCTTCCTGCTCCTCCTCGCGGGTGAAGCTCACCCAGCCGTCGAAGTTGGCGCGCCAGTAGCGCAGCGCGGCGCGCAGCACGGCGGCGTACAGGCGTTGGGTGGGCGCGGCGTAGCCCTTCTCCTGCGCCATCCAGCCCATGAACCCGGCGGCGGTGTCTTTGCGCAGCGACTGGATCGGGTCATCCGGCGAGCCGACGGATGCGATGTATTCGCCGAAGGCGTCGATGCCGCGGTGGTAAAGCCGCCGGGTGTTCTCGTTGCGGAACTGGACGTTGCGCTTGAAGGTCTCGATGGCGAAACGGAGTGAGGGCATGAGTCTATTATAGCGGTTGGCGATTAGCGGTTGGCGATTAGCAGTTAGCAATTAGCTGTTAGCTATTAGTCAACAGCAAAAAGCTAAAAGCTAAAAGCTAAAAGCGATAAGCTATAAGCTAACCCGGTTTCTTCCCGCTTCCTTCGACCGGTACATCAGCGCGTCTGCGCGGGCGACCAGCGATTCCGGCGTATCTTCAGGCAGCGCCAGCGTGGCGCCCAGCGAGGCAGTGAAGCTCAACTTTTCGCCGTCGATCATGAGAAAGCTGCGCTCGATGAACATGCGCACGCGTTCGGCGGCGCGCGCCAGCAGAGCGGCGTCGACATCGGCGATCAGGACGAGGAATTCCTCGCCGCCCCAGCGCGCCAGCAGATCGCCTCGGTGCAGCGCGGCGGTGATGGTGTTGGCTGCCAGACGCAGCACCTGGTCGCCCACAGCGTGGCCGTACGTGTCATTGATGTGCTTGAAATGGTCGATGTCGAGGAAGATCAATCCCAGGGGCGTGCCGAACTGCTGCAGCTCGAATAGCCGGGTTTTGAGCGCGGCTTCCGCGGCCCGGCGGTTGCTGACGCCGGTCAGCTCGTCGCGGTTAACCTTGAAGCGCAGCGCTTCCAAATCCTTGAGAACCTGATGCAGCTCTGCATTTTCGGTAAAGACTTCGGCTGCGCCGGTGATGTTGCCGTCTGCATCGCGCAGCGGCGAAACGCGCACCGAAACGGGCAGGCGGTGGCCGGAATTGTGATGCAGATAGACGCTGATTTCACGGTTTTGGCCGTCTGCCAGCGTGGCGGCCAGCGGGCAGCCGTTTTGGCACAGCTCAGTGCCGGTGTCGTCGATGTGCCGAAGGATGTTGGCGGCACAGGTCTTGCCAAGCACATCGTCGCGCGCGTAGCCGGTGATGCGCTCGGCGCCCGCGTTCCAGTAGGTGATGGTGCGGTTGCGGTCGACGTAATAGACGCCGTCAAACAGGTTTTCGATCAGGTCTTCGAAGGAGTGATCTTCCATGCTGGTCCCAGGAAAGCTTTTGCGGTCGATGAAGCAAAACAGGGCAATTATTGCATAAAAAGTCGTGATTGTGAAGAAAGGCGGCGGATAGTCCTCCCGGAAGGATGGGTGAACCCTCCTGCGGTGAAACTATCAGGCGATTGTAAGGTGATTGATAGGTATAATCCCTTAAAATGGCATTATCAGAGTGGAACAAGGTCCGCTACAAAATTAAAAAGCATCTCCACCAACCTGTCATCACTGCTCATCACGGAATGCATCCTTGAATCACGCAGTGGGCAGTCAGCCGGCAGAAATTGTCCTGACGACAGGGTTGTATTATTTGTGCCTGGGGGGTGCGTGGAAACTCCGCGCCGGGATTTGATGAAACTTTCTTCCGAACAAAAAGCGATACTCACGGTTTTTGCAATGCTGACAGTGATTCTGGTGGCCGTTGGGATGACCGCGTACCGCCTGATCAACAATTTTGCCCGCTTAGAGCGCCAGACGATTGAAAAAGATGCCCAGCGCG
>Ga0208695_1000863_pt1 | contig 29135 bp, 29 predicted proteins | sample AD_UKC111_MetaG_FD_184449 | JGI IMG/M metagenome (GOLD analysis project Ga0208695, IMG submission 184449) | Active sludge microbial communities of municipal wastewater-treating anaerobic digesters from Hong Kong - AD_UKC111_MetaG (SPAdes)... | ecosystem: Engineered > Bioreactor > Anaerobic >...
CAATCATTAATTTGTACTTACTCTTAATCTTGCTCCTTTAATACTCTGCACTTGCTGCAGTAACCGTAGATTTCAAATTTGTGGTCTGTTGCCTTGAAGCCCATTGCACTCAACTGTTCCTCATCCAGGCCTGCGTATGGGCAAATATCCATCTCCCTGGTCTCTCCGCAGCCTTTGCATATTATATGATGATGGTGCGTTCTTCCGCAAAGCTCATAATGGCTGATACCGCTTTCAATATACAGCTTGTTGATGATTTCGAGAGTGCTCAAAAGCTCAAGATTCCTATATATGGTTGAAAAGTTTATTCCCTTCCCTTTGCTCTTTACCAGATCAAATATCTTTTGAGCAGTATGATGCCCGGGGTTTTCATTAAAAACCTCAATAATGAACCTTCTCTGATCCGTAAGCTTATAGCCCTTCTCCTTCAATTCGGTTTCCAGCTTTTCAATATCCTTCATTTTTGCACTTCCTTGGTCAGTTCTGCAGAATCACTGCATCCTGAATATTCTTTTAACAATTATTATAGCAATAAGTATGAATACTGAGGTCAGTACAATGGAACCTCCCGGCGCCAGGTCGAACCAATAGGATGAAAAAAGCCCGATAATTACAGAAATCAACGCAAATAGCACCGACAAAACGATCGTATTCTTAAAGCTTTTTGATATCAATAAACTGCAGGCTACCGGGACTACCATCAGTGAGGATACCATCATCATGCCGACAACCCTCATGGAGACAACAATAGTCATGGCCGTCAAAACCGTAAAATACATATTAAGGCTTGATACCGGCATTCCCGCCAATTCTGCGCCCTCCTCATCAAAGGCCATGTAGAAGAATTCCTTGTAGAAAAGCCCTACCGATACCAGTATGATTATGCTTAAGCCAAGAATTATGTATATATCAAGTGCATTCACTGCTATTATGCTTCCGAACAGATAACTCATAAGATCCGCATTGAAGGAATTGGCAAGGCTGATAAGTACAACAGCCAGTCCTATACTTGCCGAAAGCACTATGGATATCGAAAGCTCCGCATATTGCGGAAAGCTCTTTCTCAATTTTTCGATTCCTATTGCAGCAGATAAAGAAAAAATCAGCGCACCCCATAAGGGATAAAGCCCTCCAAGCATGCCGGCGGCAATCCCCGCCAGTGAAGCATGGGAGAGGGTGTCACCGATCATGGACAATCTTCTCATTACAACAAAAGTACCTATAAGGGGGCAGATCACAGCCACCAGCAGTCCTGCAGCAAAAGCCCTCTGCATGAATTCATAATTGAATAATTCAAACATAAGTCATACTCCTTCGTCATTATCTAGTGCCTGTGTATTATCGGCGAACTATCGCGCATTCCATATGCTTCCTTGAATATATCTGAAGCCCGGCTCACCGCACAGTCATGTTCGTAAAGCTTTCCGCCGGATAAACACAATACTCTGTTTACCCTATTGTCTATGGCACCGATATCATGGGTTACCATTACCAGTGTGATGCCCTTTTCCCTGTTCAGGGATCCCATCAATTCATAAAAGCTTTCTTCAGACTTCTGATCAATACCTACCGTCGGCTCATCCATAAATATCACCCGGGGAGCGCTGACCAGGGCTTTGGCAATGAATACCCTCTGCTGCTGCCCTCCTGAAAGCCTTCCGACCATGCTTTTCTTTTGCTCCAGCATCCCGACGGTCTGAAGCGCCTCATCAACCTTTTCCCGATGAGCCTTTTTTATGCGTCCTGCCAAGCCCACAATCGGATACAGGTTTGCCAAAACCACCTCTTCCACTGTTGCAGGGAAGCCCTGGTTGAAGGAAGTGGCTTTTTGCGGTATGTATCCTATCTTGCCCCATTGGCTGAATTTTTCAATATCAGTATCAAAAACCCTGACGGTACCTTTCTGAGGTTTTATCAAACCGAGAAAAATCCTGAGCAGCGTACTTTTGCCCGAGCCATTCGGGCCTACAATCCCTATGAAATCTCCGTCGACAATGCTTGTACTGACATCATCCAGCACCTTGGCTTTACCGTATCCAAAGCTTATGTTTTCAACTCTTATAATTTCTGTTCCCATTTAATCACCCAATGCCTTTTTCAGGTTTTCAAGATTTTCATACATTACAGTAATATAATCCTTCCCGGACTTTATATCCTCTTCGCTGAGGCCTGCTGCATCATTGAGCACCAAGACTCCTGCTCCCACTTCCTTTGCCAGGGTCTCAGTGAGCTTTGGGCTTGTAAGCTTCTCAAAAAAAACATATTTTACTTTCTTCTCCCTGCATTTTTTGACAAGCTCAACCATCTTTGAGGGGCTTGGTTCCTCCTGAGGATTGATTCCTCTTATTGCAATCTGTTCTAACGAAAAATCATCTGCAAAGTAGCCAAAGGACTCATGGGACACAACGATTGTATTACTTTTGAAATTCTTTGAAGCATCCCATATATCTTCAACCAGATCGGAAAGCCTTGAATCCAGTTCCATTTTCCTTTTTCCATAGTACTCCGAATTCTCAGGATCAATTTCCAAAAGCGCCTCATAAACATTCTGGGCTTGCTGCCTGAATCTTATGGGACTTACCCATATATGGGGATCATAGATTCCATGCTCGTGGCTTTCCTCAATGTTCTCTTCTTCCTCACCGTGCTCTTCAGACTTAAGAAGCTCTATGCCCTGACCGGCATCAACTATTCTCGTTCTTTTCTCGTCAATATTGGGCAGTATTTTATCTAACCATGTCTCCATACCTGCCCCGTTATATATCAGCATGTCAGCCTTACTGAGCTCCGCTGCCGTCTTTGGAGCAGGCTCCCAGTCATGGGGTTCCGCTCCCGCAGGTACCATGGTTATGACCTCCGCTTTGTCCCCTGCTATTTCACTTGCAAGAAAATACATAGGATAAAAGCTGACATATATTTTCAATCTTTGGTCATCCGGCTTCTTTCCGGCTTCCGCACAGCCTGACAGCGCTATGCCTGACAATAATAAAATAACTATTGCAATTATTGCTCTTTTCATTGCTTCTGCTCCTTCTTGCAAATCATTTGCATTTACATTGTATAATATGCCCAAGGCTGTGTCAATTATGTCGCCCAAACTTGAATTCTCCTCATTTAGGAAGTATAATTAAGAAAGGTATAAAATGACTGCCCCCATATCAGAAGATCCTGAAGACAGCAGATGCTAAAAGTTGATAAAGGATGGAAGAAATATGGAAGACAGGCAAAACAACATAATCGGGTCATTTCGATCCTTCTTTGGAAAGGAAGAACTGCTTGCAAAAGTGATTGAGTTCTTCCCCTATCCCATTCAGGTATACGCTCCGGATGGAACATCGGTGCTGGTGAATAAGGCTATGCTGGCCCAATTTCATACTGCCAGCCCGGACATGATTGTAGGGAAATACAATATATTCAAAGATCCTTACATTATCGACTCAGGCCAGCTTCATGCGGTTAAGCAGGCTTTCCAGGGAGAAACCGTCTTTTTCCCGGATGTCAGAGTACCTTTGGAAGATATTGCGGAACGATACGACATAAAAGATTTAGATGTGGAAGCCTTATACCAGGACATTACGGTTTTCCCCATTTTGGATGACATGAACCGGGTGGCATTTGTTGTGGCACTTATGATTAACAGGAGAGTTTATCGCGGCAAGGATGAGATTGAAAAGGCGAAAGAATATTTGGAAAACCATTGGATGGACAAGTTTGACGCAAATGAAACGGCAAAGACGGCGTGCCTCAGCAAGGCACATTTTTCAAAGCTGTTCAAGAAGCATACCGGCGTAACACCCTATGAGTATTATATCAACTATAAAATCAGCAAGCTGAAGGAAAAGCTGCTGGATGCCAACCTTTCCGTCGCCCAGGCCTTTGCTGCCTGCAATATGGATTATAACGGCCATTCCGCAAAATTGTTCAAAGAAAAAGTCGGCGTTTCCCCGTCTGAATATAGGAAAATACCGGAATAATCGGAGTAATATGATATATCATAAAAACTCTGTACTATTTATGGATTCCCGGTAAGAGAACAGGAAGGAGTCATTTTCCCCTTCCTGTTTTTTCATGCTGCCATGTCAATCCGGTACTGAAATCTCTATTTTGCAGCTCCTGTCAGTATGTCATTCTCTAATTCAACTGCTGTTCAATTTCCGACAGCTTCATCTTGGGCTTGATTCCCATTTTCTTTCTTATTTTGGCCGCAAGATTATTAAAATATAAATAAAGAATCGGCACAAAGAAAAGTGTCAGGAAGGTGGATGTGGTAAGTCCTCCTGCAATTACAAGCCCCATGCCCTTCAGCATCTCGCTGTTTGAGCCGTTTGAGAATATAATTGGAAACTGTCCGAGAATAGTAGTCAAAGCAGTCATCAGTATAGGACGCAGTCTTGTAGGACAAGCCTTGAGAGCAGCTTCCTCCGGTTCACATCCGTCTCTTTCCTGTAGAGTATTAATATAGTCAACAAGTATGATACCATTGTTAACAACAATACCTACAAGCACCAGACAACCTATCAATGCCATCATGCTTATCGGTGTACCGGTTATAAAAAGCAGCAGTAATGCCCCGGTAAGCGCCAGCGGTATTGTAAACAGGATGACGAATGGATCTACCAGTGACTCAAACTGTGCGGCCATGACAAGATACACCAGTATAATCGCCAATTCTATTACAAGGCCCAGTGATGAGAAGGTTTCATTCATCATTTCATTTGTACCCCCAAGGGACACCGTATATCCCTCCGGAAAAGTCATCTGATCCAAAATACCTTTTATCTCATTGCCAACGCTGCCTGCTGCACGGCCGAATACCTCACATGTAACAGTTACATAACGGGTCTGGTCTGACCTGATGATATTGGTCGGCACATAGTCCATGACGATTTCAGCAATGGAAGAAAGAGGAATATATCCTCCGGTGGCTGTACTTATGGTAATGTCACCTAAATTCGTCAGTGTTGTTACAGCTTCTTCAGGATACACGATCCTGATATCCATTTCTGCTCCGTTAGTTTTTAATGTAGTTGCGGTATATCCGGAAATGATATTCTTAACCTTTAATGCAACCTGTGAACCGGTAAGTCCATACTGTCTGATCTTATCCTTGTTAATTTTTATTGAAACTTGTCTATCCTGCTCCTGGAGGGAGGTTGTCACCTGTCTTGTTCCTTCTACTTTTTCCACCTGGCGCTGTACTTCATTGCTGATTTCTTTCATAGTGTCCAGGTCTTCACCTTGAATCTCTATTGTAACCCCGCTCCCTATCATCGAAGACATGCTGGAGGAACTGGAAACTGTTATCTTTGCTCCAGCAACACTTTTGGTAAGCTGCCTTACCTCTTCCATAACTTCATCAAGACTCTTTCTTCTTTCTGTCTTATCCACCAACACACATCCGATTGAGCTTCGTTCACTTCCTCCCCGTAAAGAGTTCATACCTCCTGAAGAACCGGACATTGATACCGTCATCGATTTCATTTCCGGTATCTTTTCCAGAATTTCTTCAACCTTCAGGGAAATCTCATTTACAACCTCAAGCTTGCTTCCCTTCGGAGCCTCCACAGTAACATTGAAGGTTCCTTCATCCGAGCCCGGCAAAAGCTCCATACCGATAAACGGTGTCAGACAAAGGGAGGCTATGAAAATGCCGACAATAATCAGAACTGTTCTCTTTCTATGAGCCAGGGCCCACCTGAGGGCTATCTGATAAACACGGTTCAGGCCCTTTATGAACCTGTCGAACAGGTCCAGCAGCTTGTTTATGAAATCAAAGGGCCTTGGTGCTTTATTCCTGTGTATATTATTGACATAATTTGCACTCAGCATCGGAACGACTGTAACGGCAACCGCAAGTGACATCAGGAGCGAGAATACGACCGCCAGGGCCAGGTCTGTCATCATCTGCAGTACAAGACCCTTTGTAAAGATAAACGGTACAAATACCACTACTGTCGTAAGGGTTGATGCCGCTACAGCCAGCGCAACTTCTTTTGTCCCCCTGAAGGTTCCCTGTATTCTTCCGTAGCCCTCTGTGGTCCTAAACCTGTAAATGTTCTCAAGCACAACAACAGAGTTGTCTACAAGCATACCGACACCAATTGAAAGTCCCCCCAGGGAAACCAGATTCAGTGTTGTTCCTGAAAAATACAGCAAAACGAAGGTTCCTATAATGGAAAGCGGCATAGAAACCGCGATTACTCCTGTCAAACCAATATTCTTCAAAAATATGAAAAGCGTTATAATAGAAAGTACTGCACCCGTAAAAATATTATATACTACGTTTTTTACGGATTTTTCAATTACGCTTCCGGATTCATTTACTATGGCTATATGTATATTTTTATAATCATTGGAAATCTCTTCGATCTCTTTCTTGATGGCATTTACCGTCGTAACGGTATTTCCGTCGCTGGCCTTTGTTACCGAAAGGCTTATACAAGGTTCACCATCATAACGGCTTATTGACGTGATCTTCTTTTTGGATTCCGTTATCTCAGCAATATCCTGCAGCTGAACGATGGCACCTGTTGAGAGCTTTATTGGTGTCGCTTTAACATCCTCAATGCTTTCCATTTTCAGCTTGCTGCTTATGGTAAGGGAGCTTTCTCCATATTCTATAGTTCCGGCAGGCTGATTGGTATTCTCTGAGGCAAGCACCGCACCGATGCTTGACATATCAAGCCCAAGGCCCTCCAACCTTTCCGGATCAATTTCAATCCTTATTTCCTTTTCATAGCCGCCGATGACTTCAACAGAGGAAACTCCTTTCTGCCTTTCAATACGAGGCTGTATCGTATCCTCTGCAAAATCCTTAAGTTCATCATTATCCATACTGTCGGACGCAATCACTATATTTGCTATAGGCATGGAATTCATGTCCATTTTCATTATGGTAGGAGTATCTACATTATCCGGAAGCATTCCCTCAACCATGCTTATCTTGTCTCGCATTGAGCTTACAGCCTTATCCAGGTCTATGCCGTATTTGAACTGAGCCACTACAACGGACATGCCATCTGTAGAGGTTGAAGAAATCGTATCGATATTCTCAACATTTGCTACCGCACCTTCGATTATCTCGGTAACAAGGCTTTCAACCTCTTCGGGACCCGCACCCGAATATTGTGACATGACAAGTACAACAGGTACATCAATTTTCGGAGTCAGAGCCATCTCCATTTGGGTTAAGGAAACAATGCCCAGGATCAATATGACCGCCATTGCCACAAATACTGTTACAGGCTTTTTAATTGAAATTTTTGTAATATCCATCTTTCACCCGTCCTTTCTTTCCTTAAAAATCTCAATTCTCAGCCGTAACATTTACCACGCTTCCGTCAGTGAGGAAGCTCTGTCCTTTAACGACTACCTTTTCCCCATTCTTTACTCCGCTTGTTATTTCTATCTTCTCATCATTTTTTATCCCTGTTTCAACTATCTTTTTATGTGCAATATTATTTTCATCAACGATATAAACGAATTTATCGCCGCCCTTTTCAAGTACTGCGTTCAGCGGAACCGAAACGGTGTTCTCCTTTTTATCCGTAATGAGCTTCAGGGATGCAAACATACCCGGTTTTATGCTGTTGTCAGTATTATCAATATATATTTCCACAGGATACAGCATTGTCGTACTGTCTGCCGCCGGAGAAATATAAGTGACAGTCCCTTCATATGGTGTATCGGAAGCAGCCGATACTGTGATATATGCCTTGGTACCTGCTGAAACCTTGTTTATATAATCATCTGATATATTAAAGGAAAACTTCAGCTTATCGGTATTTACAATCTTCATTGCCGGGCTTTGAACCGAAGCTGTTGAACCAACCGTTACATTGCAGGAGCTTATCACCCCGTCAATCTCTGCTTTTACCTTGGTGTACCCCAATTGGGTCTGTGCATTTTTCAATGCCAGCTGTGCCTGCTGCAGAGCCGCCTGCGCTGATTTTTTTGTTCCTTCTACAGTGCTTTCTTTGGTCAGCCTCAGATTCTCTTTTGCAGTATCAAGCTGCAGCTTCAGCTTATCTACGCTTGACTGCAGTGTATCAAGCTCCCGCTTTGATTTTGCGCCATTCTCATATAAAACCTTCGCATTTTCAAGATCTCTGTACAAGTCTTTGTATTGAATTTCATATGAATCCACTGCAGACTGCAGCTGGTTCACCTGATTTTCAAGGTTCGCGCCTATATTCATGTCGTAGCTGGCCTGTGCTGCGGAGAGTGATGCCGCTGCCTGCTCCGCTGCAAGGCGCAGGCTGGTATCATCTATTTCAAACAGGATGTCGCCTGCCTTTACCGTATCACCTAGATTCACATATACTTTTTTTACAGTTCCTCCCACCTTGGGCATGACGGATACTTCATTGTTCGCCTTTACCCTTGAAGACACATTTACATATTGTTCAATAACTGCAGGGCGTATTTCCTGGGTTTCAACACTGATTGAAACAGCCGCACCTTGCATATTTGCTGCTTCTTTCGTATTACCGGGGCCTTTGCCGGGACCTGCTTTTTTATTGTTGACAAAACCTAATACAAGTATCACAACTACAACAGCTGCAATAATCAGATAAATTGACTTTTTGCTTTTAATTCCTTTCATATTGATCCCCCTAAGATTATTCGAATTATAAATTATACATCATACTGCATATGGGTAAAAATTAATTAGATTGCAGCATCTTTTTTTGATATGTTTTCAATCAGCCTTTTAAGAGTATCCCTCAAAGAGTCAATTTCAGACTCTGAGAACCCATTAAGCAGACGCTTGTCAATTTCCACGGCCTTATCCACCATTTCCCAAAGAATTTCTCTGCCCCTTTCCGTAAGCTTTACTATTTTATACCGCCTATCAACCTCGCTTTTTACCCTGGCGATAAAACCCTTTTTTTCAAGACGCTTCAGTATGCCTGTTACCGTAGGATTCATAAGCTTGAGTTCCAGCTCAATATCTCTTTGGTTCACTTCCCTGTCATTATTATGTATAAGATAGATCATTATATCGCTCTGGGAAGCTGTCAGTTCAATCTCCTCCATATCTTTATTGCGCTGTGCGGCAAGACTGTTATACAACATTTTAAGCAGTATGACTATACTCATTTTCCCTTCCATATTTGTCACCACCTTAAATTACATTGCACGCTATGTAAAATACCCATCATATAGCATAATAAGCTCCGGCGTTTAATTTGTCAATGCATACCATTAATCTGCCGCACTTTTTTTACATATTGCACCTGCACATTATAAAAGCCCGGCTTCTTTTTTATCTTAAAATAGCATTTTTCGTACTGATTATAAGCATATTTTACCTATATTCGCAGCCGGCAGATTAATAAAATATTGATAGCAGCCTTAAAAACGCCAGCATCCTGTATGGAAAGGAGCATTCTTATGGGTAATGAAACGAATGAACCGCTGCCTGAGGAACTGTTCCCTCTAATCATCGATTTTTTCCCTTATCCCATTGCCATATTTACGCCGCAGTATACATTAGCCATGGTAAACAAGTCATTTAAGGCGGCAGCAAAAATGCGGCTTATTAATCCGGAAAAAGGAACCGTACGCATCCTTCAGTACAAGATTGATGATACGCGGCTGGCTGAAGCCGTCAAACACGTCTTCGCAGGAGATACCTTCTTCTTAGAGGATTTAAAGAACCCATTTTCCATGTTTTCAGGAATTACACGGAAAAGCGCACCGCATCCTGACAATTTCAATAAGGCTGTTATTTTCCCTATTACAGATGATAATGCCGGAATCACCTACGGCGTGATAGTGTTTATGCCGTAAAAAAGTTTAAAGGAGTGAAATATTGTGTTAAAGAAATTCATTATCCTGCGGCAGCAAGTGGGCAACGGAATTGGGAGCGGAGCCTTTTGAAAAAGCAGGCGATATGTTTTCTGATGATGTGGATGTGGGCCCCATTGATGAAGGCAGCACCAAGGCAGGCAGAGTGACGGAAATTTCAACATTATCAGTGGTGTCATGGATGGATGGGAGATAGCAGACATATCAGTGCCACATCCCATGTGGAGTATTAAACTCCTATTATGTATATAAAAAGAAGCCGCAAATCTGCGGCTTCTTCTCTACTTTTTGCCTGTCAGGTATTTCATGGGATCTACATGCTGGCCGTTTTCCCTTACTTCAAAGTGCAGGTGCGGCCCTGTGGACAGTCCGGTACTGCCTGACTTTGATATCACCTTGCCCTTTTCAACCTTGTCTCCTACTTTTACAAGGAGCTTGCTGTTATGGGCATAAAGGGTGGATATTTTTCCCCCATGGTCTATTATTACGGTATTCCCATATCCTCCGTTGTACCCGGAATATATGACCTTCCCTGTATTAGCGGCAATTACATCGGTGCCGCTGGGAACTGCGATATCTATTCCCGTATGCATTTTTTTCTTCTTAAGTATGGGATGGTTCCTGTTGCCATATTGTGATGTAATCTTGTAAAAACCCGGTGCCGGCCATCCCAGTTCTCCTCCTATGTACTTTTCCTTTGACTGCAGTTCAACTATCTTTTTTGCAATCTCTTTAGACTGCTCCAGAAGCTTGTCCTCCTGGCGCTCCAGTTCCTTGAGGTCACTGAGTATCTCTTTCAGGGTCATCTCTTTGACCTGCTTGGCTGACTCAACCTCTTCCTTTTTCTTACCTATCTCATTCTTAAGCCTTTCTTTCTCTTCCAGCTCTGATGCCAGCTGGTTCCTTTTATCTGCAACCGAATCCCGGTAGCTTTTCATTTTGCTCAGCAGTTCCATGTCGAAGCTGATGATTTTTTTCAAATAATCCACTCTGGATATGAAATCGGAGAAGCTTACAGAATTCAGTATTACAGACATATATCCGACATTCCCGTTTTCATACATAACCCTGACTCTCTTTTTCAGCAGCTCTTTTTGGTTTGAAGCTTCACTTGAAGCCCTTTCAAGCTCCCTAGTGGTCACTGCTATCTGGTTCTCCAGCTGGGAAAGCTGGTTTTCAACACTGGTAAGCTCATCCTCAGCCTGATTAAGCTTGCTGTCCAGATCTTCTATAGCTTTTGCCACACTTACTTTCTCAGTCTTAATCTTGCTAATGCTGCTCTGCATCTGCTTTATCTGCTGATTAAGCTTATCCTGATTCCTCTGAAGCTCATCTATTTCAGTCGGATTTTTTGCATATACATTAGCACAGGGTATTGAAAGCATAAGTGCTATCAGAGCTGCTGCTATCCTTTTATTCAACTTCACCCCTCCTAAACCTTAATGAACTTTCTTACTGAAATAAGGCTCCCCACTGCTCCGATTACAACCCCCACAATAAGCAATAGCATTACCATGCTTATTATTATCTGATTAAAGGGCATGAGTGATATGGACATAAAGCCTATCATCTGGTTTTTCACAAGATCGGAGCAATAATAGTAACCTGCGCCCAATATTGCGGTAGACACCACCGCTCCAATCATCCCTACTACTATACCTTCTATTATAAAGGGCATCCTGACAAACCAGTCCGTAGCCCCTACGAATTTCATAATCCCAATTTCACGCCTTCTTGCATACAGGGTAAGCTTAATGGTATTTGCAATAATAAATACTGATATGAACAGCAGTATCAGAATAATAACAACGCTGCTCATCCTCATCACATAAGTCGCATTCAGGAGATTTGCAAGCTCCTCTTTGCCGTATACCACCTTTTCAATATTTGATATTGATGATACCGACAACGCCACACCGGATGCATCGGAAGGATCTGAAAGGGTGATTAAAAAAGCATCCGGAAGCGGATTATCTCCTTCAAGCCCCTCTAAAAGATAGGAGTTTTCGCCCCAGTTCTTCTCCAGATTGCTGAGGGCTGTGGCCTTGGATATGAACTCCACAGATTTAACACCATTAATTGATCTGATCTCGGTTTTCATTGTATCGATGATATTTTCGCTCAAACCGTCTTCCAGGTATACCATCATCTCTATTTGTGATTCCAGCTTGGTTGCAGCATAATCTATATTTATCACTATAATGAAGAATATCCCTATAACCAATAGCGCCGCAATTACTGAGGTTATCGCCGCAGCACTCATGGTACTGTTTCTTTTAAGGCTTCTGAAGCCTTCTCTGATGAAAAACTTACCTGTCCTAAGCTTCACTGCTGTACCCACCTCTCATTTCATCCCTGGTAATAATCCCATTCTCTATTTCAACAACCCGCTTCTTCATTTTATCCACTATATCACTGGCGTGGGTGGCCATTAATATAGTCGTACCTCTTTGATTTATTTCACTCAATGTCTTCATAATGTCCCATGACATATCAGGGTCCAAGTTCCCCGTAGGCTCATCGGCAATAAGTATCGAAGGACTGTTGACCATTGCCCTGGCTAAGGATACTCTCTGCTGCTCCCCCCCTGAAAGCTGCTGAGGATAAAGGCCTGCCTTCTTGCTCAGTCCGACCATGCTCAGTATGATCGGAACCTGGCGCCTTATTTCCTTTGGTGGAGCTTCAATAACTTCCATGGCAAAAGCAACATTTTCATATACCGTCTTCTCCTGCAGCAATCTGAAATCCTGGAATACTACGCCTATATTCCTCCTGTGATAGGGGATCTCCCTTCTTTTGTATTTTGTAATATCCTTATCTCCAACGATGATAGTGCCTGCAGTCGGCTCCATCTCCTTGAGCAGCAGTTTTATAATAGTTGACTTGCCGGCTCCGCTGGAACCTACAAGAAAAACGAATTCTCCGTTGTTAATAGTCAGATTTATGTTCTTCAGCACCTTATTGCCATCTGCAAATTCCTTGCTGACATTCTTAAACTGTATCAACCTATCACGCTCCTTATCAAAACCGCCAATACAAATATAGTGCAGATTCGACTCAAACAACTTATACTTCTACAATAATATTGAAAAATCCTTTAAAAATGCCAATGTTTTTGTTTTGTAATATAAAAAATAAAAACCCTGATGAATTTTCATCAGGGATGGTTTTCCACGAACCAATCTATCAGTCTCCTCGATATGCTTATTGACCCCGGAATCTGCGGCATTTCATCCGCGCCGAACCATCCGGCGTCTGCAAGCTCACTGTCGTCTAATCGTATCTCGCCTTTATCATACTCTGCCGTAAATGCAAGCATATATGAATTGGGAAAAGGCCAGGACTGGCTGCCGAAATACCTTATGTTTTTAACCTCTATGCCCGCCTCTTCTTTTATTTCGCGCTTTATACACTCTTCAAGAGTCTCCCCTGCTTCAACAAAGCCTGCCAGCACACTGTAACGCCCCGGAGGGAAGTTCTTATTCCTGGCCAGAAGCAACTTGTTCCCCTTTGTAATAGCAACAATAACTGCGGGAGACATACGCGGATAGAAGACCTGTCCGCATTTGCGGCATACCCTTGCATGTTCTTCGGTTTTTCTCACTGTGGCTTCTCCGCAGGCGCCGCAGAATCTGTGGTTCTCATTCCACTCCAATATTTGAACTGCCCTGAATGCCGCCTTCAGCATACATTCATCAATCTGCCCATAAAGCTCTCTCAGTCCCACAAACTCCATTCCCCCAGGCACCGGGACTGCTTCCGGATACCTTGCAGTATAACAGGAATGCCCGTCCATACTGCCGATATACAGCTTGTCCGTATCAAACCCCGGAAGTGCCGGGCCGTCAGATTCAGGCACCGTATATCCCTTCTCCAGTTTTTTCACCAACAGGTTTCTCTGCAGGAACAGAAATAAAAATGATGTTTTGTCTTCCTCTTCGGGAGGAACAATTCCAAGAATAAAATCCATAATAACACCTTAACTTTCTGTATGATTACATCACTCACTATATTATACAACAAATCAGAACCTCCGGGTATATCAACTCCGGAGGTTCTAATGTCTACCTAAAACATCTTATTTATTTCTCAATATCCCCTTTATCCTCTCAACCGTTCTGTTCCTCAATTACGTAACTGCCCTGAAGTCCATCCAGTCCACGTAGTTCTTCTAATTATGAAACCCTCTTTCTTGATATCTCATGAAAGAGGGTTTTTTAATTGCATTTACTGTTAGGTCAATAGTTACCTCACTATAATTCTACTCAAGCTAATTTAGAACCATATTTATCAGCCACAAATCTGCTTCATTCTGCTCTTGATATTCGGAATATTATCGTCACCCATTTCAGATTTGCAGGTTGTTACCATCTTTTCGAGCAACGCATCACTATCGCCCAAAATGGCAGACACAACCAACTTTCTAAACTCCCCTATTGAAACTTCCAATTCTCTGCTGCATTGATTATTAACAGTACTTACTGTCTTTCCCTGGCGCGCCGCTACGATTTTTGCTGCCTCGTCAACCAGCTTCTCTGCATGTTCAAAGGATACTTCATAACCTGAATCGATTTTTTGCATTATTAATTCCTTCGCCTTTTCAATTACCTCGAACCGTGTTTCTGTTGTTATTGACATATTTATTCCACCTTTCAATATCTAATTTTTTATGTATAATTTTGAGTAACTAATAAAATTCATAGTTTAATGATATGAATATTTATTATTTATTTGCATCCAACCCGAGTGATTAATTATTCCATTTAGTTCGTTTTTACCAGTGCTCCTATTCGGAAGTAATTGTGCAATTGTTCGGATAGAATGCATTTCTAATGCTTCTAACATATCATTTGCAATAATTGGTGCAACTATATCATAACGGAAATGGGTTATATTAAATGTATCTCCATATTTTGCTATACATTTGTCATATTCCATACAACTGTCTTGATGTTGCATAATTCTTTTTACCAAGTCATCTGCTTTACCAACATAAATATACTTTTTGTCCATATCCACCCACATATAAATGCACTTTTTGACTCCTGTGTGATTACTCAATTCGCTTATATGTATCCAAGGGGATGAGTAATTGACAAGATGTTTCAAATCTCTATCATGTTTTGTTGAGAGGGCTATCTCATTCCTTTCAGCAAGTTTATTGAAATATCTGGTATAAGCATTCATTACTGTCTTTTGCCTAATAACCCTAAATCGAACCACTTCACTACTAATATAGCTAAACTCGACTTCTAAATACTCCGGTTCTGCTTCTATTGATGGGTCTTCCAATGTCATCACAGTGTGACAAAATATTTTTTTTAGCTCATACAGTAGTTCTTCATTTATACTTCCTTGAAATGCTTGATATGTGGTGTTTAGGTCTAATATATTGTCAGCATGTTTTCCTGATACTGAGATATAGTATACTTTTTCATTAATCTCAAAGATACCCTTCTTACTGCCTGTCCATTTCTTTGTGATTTCTTTGGGTAATGTAAAAGCTTTATGCTTTATCAGCGTTCGATTCACATAGATGATAAACGTTTTCATATCATACCCTCCTTAATAAGATATGTTACATTATCCTATTAATTTTATTTCCAATACCCGCTCATTTGCAATGTAGTTCGCTTCAATAGTGTCACCGGCTTTTAATTTGGAATTCCTATAAAAAGCTCCCAATCCGTCAAGTCTGCCTTTTACGTTACTATGTACCTTTGCAGGATAATCATTGCCTTCAAACCTTACTATTATATTCTGCCCTTGCGGCAAACTGCTTGTAAATGCTGCTCTGCTACCAAAGGTGATAATAAAGTAGCGTGCTTCACTTTCATTGATTTTCCTAGTCTCTTTTTTTTGTTCTACGTTTATAGCGTTGAAAGATTGTTTGATATCTTTTATAATAATATTTTTTGTTTCGGTATCAAATTCAAGCTCAATATTCAAATTTAAGTTTCCAATGATTATTGCATTACGCATTTTACAAAACCTCCTTAGTAAGTTTCTTAGTTTGATTATATTATATATTGACTATCTTGTCAATATTTTTATCATGTTATCCAAAAATATTTTATCACCGCCATTATTATCTATACAAAAAACAAACCTCCCACATACAATTTTCATACAAATGCTTGCATTTTACAGTCTATATAATCATGTTTACCAATTACAGAATATAATATGGAAAAGCCTCCTACAAAAGGAGGCATCTCAATCTACCTATGTTCTGTCACTTTATCCACTATCCCATATTCCATTGCTTCTTCCGAAGACATAAAGCAGTCCCTATCCGTATCCCGTTCAATCACCTCATGGGGTTTTCCAGTATTCTGCACTAATATCCTATTCAACTTGGACTTAATTTTAATAAGCTGTTCTGTATGGATTTTGATGTCAGTTGCTTGGCCGCCGGTGCCCCCTAAAGGCTTGTGTATCATAATTTCTGCATTGGGCAGTATGTACCTCTTCCCCTTAGCTCCTGCAGCAAGAAGAAAGGCCTCCATCGAAGCTGCCATTCCCGTGCATATGGTATGTTAATCATCAGTGCTCCCTCCTAAAATCCTATTTTGGCCTTTTGTGTGCCTTCAAGCTTCTTCTCGGCATTCAGTATCCTTGTTGCTGCACTTCTTAGATCGTCACAGGTGATAAGTTTGAGTGCATTTATATCAGGTTCAACATTTGAAAGCCTTAACGCCTGGGCTGCTATAGCATGCTGCATCAATCTGCGAGCTTCCCGGGCATTTCCGTATGACTCAGCCTTGCTTCTTTCTTTAAAAAACTCCAGTGCCACTGGTCTCCAGCCTGACTCCAGTTCATGGTCTGCATTGTCAGCCATTTTCAGCAGTATTTCCAACATCTCAAGATCAGTATAAGTTGGAAAGTCTATGCTAAAAGTCACTCTTGATGCGATGCCTGGGTTAGCATTAAGAAACTGCTTCATTTTATTGTTCTTCTCACTGACATCTCCTCCATATCCAGCCAGTATTATGAGCTTTTCCTTCCCGTGCTTTTCAAGTTCAACACAAAGCTGAGCCATAGCCTCCTGGGAGAAGGTGTCCATCTCCCCATGATTTTCTGCAGTCAGACTATATATTTCATCAAGGAAAATGGCATCATTGGCACAAAAAATCGAAGAAATCAGATGGGCAGTGTGTCCAATGTATTTTGCCTTCAGCTGGGCTGCATTGATGCTTATGAAATTTTTACCCGGAAGTAAGTTGTTCTCAAACATGATGTCCGTAAAATGTTGAGCCATCTCTGTTTTACCAACACCAGGAGGGCCTGAGAACGCAAATACCTTATTAACCCCAGAAGCTTTCAAACCTGCCTTTTCCCTTGCAGCACTGAGCTTTATTACGGCAACCGCTTCTGAAATTGTTTTCTTTACTTCATCCAAGCCGTAAATACACCTGTTCATTTTATCCACGGCACTCTCATTTACCTCTCGCTGTTTTTCTTCCTGTACATTTTTCATAGCAATCTGAGTTTTCCCCAGAAATGTAAAGTCCTCTTGTTTAAGTGCTCCAAAATCTCTCTTTTTTAGTGATATAGCCTTTTTTACCATTTGTATAATTGTCGAATTTCCTTCCCAGCAATCAGCTCTGTATTTTTTCAGCCTGTTGAGCACATCCCCCAAGTCTACCGCTTCATCTATTGTATATCCGAGTCTCGCTGCAGAAACCTTAAGCACACTTTTGCAGTATGGTGAATCCTGAGCAGGATCTTTCAGCATATATGTCTGATATTCAAGTTTGAAGCTTATATCATCAGCTAACCTGTCCAAGTTTTCGCCAAAACCGAATCCCATTGCGTTCTGCGGAACTCCAGACTGATGATCATTACTCTTTTCATATATTATATAAATATTAGAGTGAGTTTCTCCAAGCAACTTTAACTTTTCAGTAAACTGTGCCGATAGAAAATGATTTTTCTCTATTATTACTATAATGGGTATGTCATCATATTTTTTCCACCAAGGTTCAGGAGGAGTTGTATCTTGTACAGTTTGAAATCCGATTGGCCCCCTGAAAATTGGAGTATTATTGGATCCGTTATTCATAAAATACCTATCTATCTCTGCTGCCTGAATAATTGGAAGCTTATCCTCAAAGCTGATTTCATCTTCTTCATATGCTCCTCCGCATCCTGTAAGCCCTGATATGTATTTACAGGCTAATTTCCCGGTCTCCTTACTCTCACATACAATCATCAGCTTAGAAGCATAATCCTCACTTTCAACTATATCAGACAGCACCCTCAAGTGCTCTGCAATTTTAAAGTCCTCCTTCAGCACATCAAAGGTTTTTTCAGGAACCTCTATATACCGGATCTGCTGGTTGTCCTCCAGAAACTGCGTCTTAACCTCACAATCAATGAGGTGTAACTGAGCCGGCCCAAAGAGTTCAACGAAATCCTCCACAAGTGCTTCCATATCCTGTTCATCACTCTTTCTCGCGGTTTTGGTATTTATGAATGCATTTACAAAACGGAACAGCTCCTCACTATCCTCCCTGTCAGCAATTTTCTCAGCTAAATATTCTACGTACACTTCATTCTTATGCATCAAATCCAACAGTTTTTCGTAGCTGTCCGGACCGCTGATTTTTAAGGTGTTGAAAATGAACTCGACATATTCTCTATATCTTTTGCTGTTTACTTCCGAAGACATCAGCGCCCTTGCAGCAGCTGCATTTGCTGCATAACCGCAGGTTCTTTTTCTTCTGTTCTTCATCATATTTCACCCCTTTATCTTGTTAAGGAATTTAATCTGTGCTGTAATAATAACAAAACAAGCTCCCGCTTTTTCGGGAGCTTGAATTCATCATTATATATTATATTTTACTTCTCATCATACCAAGCTAAGGCTCTTGCCAGCGTATTCCTGACCTCCAAACGAAGTTCTTCCGGCTCCAGAACCTCACAGGCCGAGCTGAACTCAAGGGCCCAGTATTTCATACCCAGCATTGTTGTGTCCGGTATGGTTGCGAAAAAGTGGTTTTCACTGGTAAGATCCTTATCGAGCCGGCAGTTATCAAAACGTTCAATCACATCATCTAAAATTCTCATCTCGCATCGAAGCCTGACATGTATCTTATGGCTGTCAGCATGCATAAATACAGCGTTTTCGAGGTGCTTTTTAATATCAAAACCTTTTTCCATGTAATAATCAAATTCAAGATTGCTTCTCAACTGTGTTATCTTATCCAGCCTATAGGTACGTACTTCTTTAGTTGGTATATGATATCCCGTCAAAAAGTAGCTTCCGTATGAGCATGTGATATCATATGGGCTTACGATATAAGGATACTTTCTTACCCTTGGGACAAGCTTTTTCTCCAGATTATATTCGTTATATGTAAATTCAATGTTTTCTTTTAACTCAATGGATTTCAGGATATTCTCAAGGTTAATAAATACAGCTTTATTACGTGTTTTCATACTGCCATCAGTAACTATATTCTGCTTCAGCAGTTTTCTCTGCTCATAACTTAGAAAATCAGATAATTTTGAACACATGTCTTGTATTGCATCCTGACTGATTGCGTTAGAATTTAATAATAGTTTATGCAAAAACAATATTTCACTAAAATCAAACTTTCTTGCGGAAAGGAAATACCGTAAATTACGTTTGTATCGTCCATTCCCTATACCGTTTACAGCTTCAATAATCTTGACGCCGTCATAACGGCTTTTGAAAAAAAGATTCAATTTCTCAATGTTTTCAACCACTGTTTCAGTTTTGCTGACTATCTCATTTCCGTACCTTTTCTTCATTCCTTTCACTATTTCAGTGGGTAATAATGCGTTTGTTTCGTCTGTATGCTCTGTCATAAACTCAAGAATATACAAAGGTAACATTAGATTTGGTCCCATACAATACCCCCCAATGATTAACTTCCGCCAAGAATTACATATATTATATATGGTATTAATACAAGCTAACAAGCTGACAGGCCGATACCTGATTTACTTAAGCAGAAATTTGATCTCAACAACTGCATAGTTTTCATATTTCTTATTATATTGCTCGGAAACAAACTGAACCTTTATAACCTTTCCTCTTTGAATGGGATTCTCCATCCCCGAACTGTCCCTATACTTTAGGCATAAATGGTCACAAAGAAATTCTATGATATTCTCCTGATTTTCAGTCTTATATCCCGCAATTTCATTACTGTCAGCTTCCATACCGCTGTACTTCCCTTCCCCGTGAAAGTACTTGCATTCAATAAAATGCAGCCTATACTCATTATCCTTCTTCACAACCACGGCAATATCCGGTTTGGCATTCATCATCCACCGCGGATAGGGTACATCAACCTGCCAATTTTTCGGGTGGGCTGAACCTATACTTCCTCCGTCAATACAGGCATCAAACTTTTTCTCAATATACTCTTTCAGGGTTCTGTTAAATTCCTCCTTATCAGTGTACCAATAGTCTCTCATAAAGGCGGCTTCAAGGAATACTCCCTCAATGGAGCAATCGGTGAGGCCTATAGCCTTAAGTACATCCTTGTCCATTTCCTTTATCTTATTGTGCAGATATAGCGAATACTGCCTTTTCTCCCTGGAGATAGGGTAATAAGGATTTATGTAATCATTTAGCAGAAAAACTGAACTATCGCCGGACATGCTATTATCCGTCAGGAATACTTCATCAGATTCTTCACCAATACTCCTCTTCATCATTCCGGTAATATACATGAGAAGCTGTGATCTTTCAGGATAGCTGAAGCTGTTTAAAATATCAATGATATCTCCCATATGTGAATCATAGATGTGTTGTGCAAGCAGATAAAGATTCGATGAACAGGTTTTGCAGCCCTTGGCTGTGCATTGAGTTTTGATGTGGTTCATAGTAATCATGCTCCTAAAATCATACTTTTTGTCAGTTACTGTTGCAGAATATAATTTTCCAAGTAAAGCACCAAATAAGAAATCCAATAAAATCCTACCAAATTTTTTGCTTCATGTCCAATACTTACGGGGGTGAAGGTATTTTACAGAACTGAGGATGCTTTATTCCCATAAATATTGGATTTTTTGTATAACAACACCAAAAGTCATTTTCGAAGAATTTTGTCGAATAAAAATGAGAATTTTTAAAAGGAATGTTTTTATTGATATCGAATTCAAAATCAACAAAGCCAGGAGGTGCTTGCATGAAATTAATTAACAGTCGGTTACACAAATATATACCATATCGAGAATGCAGAACAGATTAAGAATTTTATAGAAAGTAAGATTCAAAAGCCATAAAGTATCTATGACATCGAATGTACTCTGTAACTAAACAAAAGGTAATGTAAATAATTCTGTGGGTGAATGAAAAAGTTAACTCCTTTCCGGTTTAAATTTGATTATTGCAGAAAGGAGTTTACTTTCCATTCACCCACAGACTTTCATTAGGTCATTGAATCCACAATCTTAATTCTTGCTTCTCTAAATCAATGAAGTGCTCTCACTTTATCATAATAAGCCCTTTATAAAAGCTCCGTTCTCATATATCACTTCTGCACCAGACCGCAGGGAGTCATATATTTTCACTTCATCATTTTCTGGATTAACCATTACGTATCTTGTAATTGTTTTGTCCGTCAATTTTATTGGTACGGTGAATTGTATAACTCCGTCTCTTTTGTAAGAACCTATGTCTGGTCTTAGTTTTTGACCATGCCACATAACCACACTCTCTTCTTTTGTGCTTATTCTCTTTACAAGTTCTCCGTAATATGTTTTTCCGTTTATTTCAAATGTCGGGGAATTACCGTTATAAAGTTTCTCTAAATCCAATTTTGCAACATAAAGATATGGAAAACGAGATTCTAATGTCGACTCTCTTATTATTGTATAAACAGTATTTTCGTATACTTCTATATATTCTGGATTCCACTCGAATATTTTATCTTTATTTTCTTTCGCTTTTCCATCAAAAAATTCTTTGTCTTCTCCTATTTTCTTCAGTAATCCTTCAAATTTAATGTACTGTGACATCTTATGTTCTATTATAAAATCCTTTGTAATGAATTGAACTCCATCTTTTGATTCATATGTTCCTGATTCCTTTGTCTTCATGTCAATAAACCATCCCGGATATCCTGGCAGAGACCTGTTATATTTAATTTGTCATTAATAATATCTGGAATATAATTCTTTACCACATACCTCACTTCAACCTTATAATAATCCATATCTACTTTTCCATTTTCCGGATTTAACCTGTGAACAAATACACAATACTTATCTTCATGCTGATCTTCCGGCTTTTCATATCCCAGATTTGTGAGATAGACATATCCATCATGAAATATCCAGTCATATACACTGCCATGCCTCCCATCGGCTTGCATTAACCCTGTAATATTTATTGTTTCTGCCTCTTGTGGATTATCCAAATTTATTCTTTTTATTACTTCGGGAACTGCCGCTACAAAATCATACATATCATATAAATAGTTTTTATAAATGAAATTATGCTCTGAAGTGACATATTTCTTTTGTTTATTGAGTTTTTTCAGCATTTTAACTTTCTTATCATCTTTTACCCAATTCGTGATATTGTAATTTGTAGCTGTAAGACCGATACTTCCTCCCTCTTCTTCAAGCCTTGAGACAGGAGCATGATCAGGGTCTTTTGGAATATCGATATCTTCATCTATTACAGCAGCCTCAGCTGCTTCCTCCTCATCAGAATTATTCACATCCTTAGAGCATCCGGTAATTGTAAACAGCATTACAGCAGCTAATATTATTGCCAAGATTTTTACATTTTTCATCATGTGTTTTCCTCCTTGATATCATTCTAAACAATAGTTTACATAAGTGTTATACTGTTCCAGACATTTATCTTAATAATACAAAACTTGACATACTTTAGCAACTATTTACATCCATATTATTTATAGTACCAATGTATTTCCAATAACTACTTTGCCATCCTCCTCTTGGAGCAAACCAGAACCTCCGGGTATATCAACTCCGGAGGTTCTGATTTGTTTACCCTATTTATTTCTCAATATCCCCTTTATCCTCTCAACCGTTCTATTCCTCAATTCCGTAACTGCCTCAAAATTCATACATGTCACATATTTTTTCTCCAGGTCGTCATGGATAAGCTTTGCCATTTTTATCCTCCTGACGCCTTCCTCCAGCATCCGGAGGTATGTTTCCGCATCCTTTTGGAGAAGCTCTGCCTTATCCTTGAATTTGTCTTCATCAATAATAGAATCCAGATCTATTATTTTATACGCCTTCATCTCTGTTTTGGGATTTATGGTTATTCCCACTTTCAGACCCTCAACAACCAAGGTCTGCAGTCTGTCAGGGTTTAAAGGCTGATGGTATAATTCAACCCCATAGCCCTTCATGGTATATTCATCAGCAAGAAAAGAGAGTATCTCAGTAGAGACTGTGCCTACCCCCCCTTTCAGGTAATAGCAGATATAGTTGCTCTGTATTATGCTTTCAACATAATCCACCAAGCCTTCCGGAGTTATTGAACTGTCAAAAAGATGCCTGACGGCTGCACTTTTATTAATAGTGCTGACGCCATCCACCAGCTCGTATCTCAGTTCCGTTTTAAGCTTATTCAGCTTCTCCCTGTCTACTCCTTCTCCGATAATCTCCTCCATATCGTCCTGCATTTCCTTTGCTGCCCCCAAGTACCTGTATGCGCTCTCAAACCGCTTTTTTATCTGCTTATTGCAGTTTATGATATAGTATTTATCCTTCACAAGCCGCGACTCGTCCCAATACCCTCCAAGATTCAGTATTTCACCAACCGCACCCGGGTGTTTGGGATCTACTACATGGGGAGCGGTTCCATCCAGCAGTGCGACATTTGCCTTTTTTATCACCACTCCATCCAGAGATTTGTTATCTGAAGAGCAATAATGAAGCTCTACATCATATCCCAGTTTCAGAAAATCCTCTCCTATAGTCCTCATGAAGCTTGACTTTCCTGTCCCGGGGCCTCCTTTGATTACAAATATCCTTTCTGCGTCTTCGGGTATGATATAGTCATAGAATGAGTAGAATCCCCTGCTTGTGTTTCCTCCCGGAAAAACCTTCTTTGCCCTGCCCTTTTGTGCCATGCTTATACCTCCATAAGAAAAATCAAATTACTATATCATATGCAATTCCACAGATTTATGCCATAGAGTTTGTATATCATGGACCAGGGAGGCAGGCTCCTTATTCCAGGCACTTATTGAGTGTCGTTTTATCAGCAGCGCCCAGCATGTATCCGTTTGCTCCGATCTCAAATGCGTCAAGAGCATAATCCCGGCTCTCCGAGATAAAAACCACCCGTATATCGCAATTGACCAGCTTAACCATTCTTGCCGCTTTTAAACCGGGTATTTCTGCACATCCCAACCGGATTATGCATAAAGCCGGATTAGATTTGATAACCTTTGAGATAAACAGGTCATAATCATCGAATACTTCAACCTCTGAGATCTTCTTGTTATCGGACAGGCATTCAAGCATGCGCTTAAGGCTTTCGCTTTTCTTGTCCAACACATACACATTCATAAAGTGCACCCCCATCCTGAAGGATTCAATATAATGGAATATTATCAGGAAGCTCTCCCAAAATTCTCCCAAAGCTTTTAAAAAGCGACAAAAAAATACACACTCTGCATTTATTAGGAGTGTGCGGTTTCTGTATCATTTCGCCTCTTCATAATTCCTTCATAATTTTCCGGATTTCCGGCGACGGCGATATTCCAAGCTCCCCTGATAATATCTTTTCATACTCGCGGTAATGCTTGACGGCATCATTCCTTCTGTTCATATTCAAATACAGTCTGAGCAGAAGTGATGTCGCATCTTCAAAATATGGGTCCTTCACATATATTTTTCGCAGCAGCACTTCGGCTTTGCTGAAGCTTCCTTCTTTCAAGTATCCATCGGACAGCAGCAGCATGGCGTTCGAATACTTCATTCTCAGCTGTTCACGTTTTGCTTCAGCCCATATCCAATCCCCGTCTTCAAAATAGTCACCTGTATATAGGCCTTCCAGCTTCTCCAGTATTGTGCGGCTCTCTTCAGCTGTTTTGATTTCCTTAAAACGCTCTTCAAACAGCAGAGAATCCGTTTCCGCATCACCCAGCCGCATTATGTAGTTGCCTTCTATAGCGATATGCTTTTTATCTATACCGTATTCCTGAAGGGTTTTCCTAATATAATAGATTCCATTATGAAGCTGATGTACCGACTTTTCCGGATCTGCATCAGGAAAAACCGCTTCAAGTATTTCAACCTTGGTAACGGTCCTGCCCGAATTATGCAGTAAAAAAGCAAACAGCTCCTTTGTCTTTTCTGTTCTCCACTTGATCGGTTCCTGCCCTTCCCAACCAATCAGGAATCTTCCGAGAGCTTTTATAATTAGCCTTTTTTCACCCTTCTGAGGTACAGTGTACTTCTGCTTTTTTATAATCCTTTGCACCGTCTTGTCTAACCGTTCTGCGGAAACCGGCTTCAAAACATAATCCAGAGCATGCAGTTCAAAAGCTTCAACTGCGTACTGATCATAAGCCGTAATAAAAATAATATCACAATCAGGGCACCGGTCTAATATTTCCGATGCCACATCAATCCCCTGCAGCTGCGGCATGTTGATATCAAGAAATACTGCATGAGGTTCTAGTTTATCTATCTTTTCCATTGCCTCGAGAGGATTTGTAAACATACCCGCTATCTCTATCGTCGGGTAATTTCTTAATAAATGCTCCAGCCCCCTCAACGCCGGCCTTTCATCATCAATCAAAACTGCTTTAATCATATATCAATTCCCCCTGCCATTAAGCGGAATATTCCAGGTAACCTCAGTACCCTCTCCATGACTGCTCTGGATTTCAAGCCCTTTTCCGTAAAGCTTTTTAAGCCTGCTGTCGATATTGGCAATCCCTACACCATTTCCCTTTTCCTGCTTTAAAATATCAAGCAGCTTTTTTGTATCCATCCCTATCCCGTTGTCATTTACCTTAAAAACAAGCTGTTTAGCTTCCTGCTTTACCAGAACATCAATTTTCCCGCCCTCCGGCTTAGGCAGTATTCCGTGTATTATCGCATTTTCTATCAGCGGCTGCAGCATAAGCCTTGGAACGTTTACCTCCAAGTCCTCCGGCACCTCAAAGACAACCTCAAGCCGCTCTTCAAAACGGGCTTTTTCTATTTCAACATAAGCTTTTGCCAGTTCTATTTCATTCTTTAAGGGTACAAACTGGCTTAGATCTTTAAAATCAAAGCTCCTTCTAAGGTAGTGGCTTAAATCCGTAAGCAGGCTTCTGGCCTTGTCCATGTCGAAATACGATATGGATACAAAGGTGTTCAAGGTATTATACAGGAAATGGGGTTTGATTTGAGCCTGAAGGAATGATAGTTCAGCTGCAATTTCATTGTCATGGAACAGCTTGATCCTCTGAGCCTGTATTATCATCTGGATAAAGATAAATAAAAATAAGCCCAAATAGAACACTTCACCAAAATCGTTTCTGATTAGATTTGTCCAGTACAGTATATCATGGGTATATGCTGCAAATGCAATAACCATGCTGATGACGTTCATCCAGCCGCTTTTGTTTCCATTTCTCATGCCGATTGCCGTAATTACAACAGTGCACAAATACCCTACAATCTCTATCATATTGCAGACATAGCCGGTTCTTGAATAAAAGACAGGGTTGGTAAGAATATAGAGAACCTGAAAAATAACTGCATAGCCCAGAAATATATTCTTAATTATAGTAGAAATCCTGGATGTAAAAAGCTCATGTACATATAGTATTAATAAAAACATAATCCATACACCGGAAGAATACCAGATAAGTATTACAGTGCTTAAATCCATACCCGGAATAGCTCTCGGTATCAGATATTGCCCTACCATGTCTATTGCAATTGCCGCAGTAAAGCAAAACAATGAAAAATATAAGGTATAACGCAATTCTTTTCTCAGTATGAAAACCGCAAAATAGAATAAGGCGATAATCAGCAATGCACCAATGAGAAAGATCTCCTTCCCCATGATTATATCATTGAGGTTCAGAATATTCCTGTCGGAACCCAGATACATGCTATACCAGAAACCACCCCTGGCGTAATGAAAATTTGACACTTGAATGATAATGTCAAACTCTTCGGCAGGTATCTCAAATATTACGGCCTGGGGCCTGTATTCTCCGAATTCCTCCTCAGCTGTCACTGCCACCCTGCCATTGGAAGCGATCAGCTTATCGTTGATGAACAGCTTATATGCGCTGGAGAATGCATAAGACCTGAGTCCCATAAGGGTTCCTTTTGGAAGGCTTGTCCTGACATGCAGCCTGTAAGTAGCATAGCCTGCCCCGGGCAGTGCAGCCCCATTCAGGGTGTATGTATTCCATGCATTCGGAACTTCTGCATACAGGTCGGGCTTTTCATTTTTTATTTCTTCATAGGTCAGCATTTTACTCCAGTAGAATTCCCATTCACCATCAAGCTTAATATTGCTGCCTGAATCTAAATCCCAGGCTGTCAGATCCAAAATACCATTGTCAATGCCCGGGTCACCGGAGCTTATGTCAGCCGAACATCCTGAAAGCAATATAATAATAACGAGAATATTAGCCAGAAAAAGCTTATATTTTTTCATATTTCAACCTCATCAAGGAATTTATTAAATACAGGAAGATCGTATACAGGTAAAAGCATTAGTTGAAAAGATTCTGCTGCCGTAAATTCTGAAGCAGCTTCTAAAAATCAATATATCGATTATTTATGTCTACCAAATATCTTTTGGAGTTTCCGTTAAATCGGTTAATTATCAAATCTTCTATCCCGATCATTGCATTGCTCAAAGAAGGATCATCCCCAAAGCCTACCAGCTGGAAAAATATATCCTTGCTTTCAAGAGTGGTTTTCCCAAGCTCGCTTTGCCTCCAGATCCATTTTCTTGTCTGAACATAGTTTCCGCTTTTAAAGACCAGTTCTCCTTCTTCTACAATCTCAGGTTCTTCGGAGCCGAAGGGGATAAATTTATCTCCCTCCTTGCTGAAGCAGACTTCAAGATCCTCATGGATATCCGACAGGTCATGAGCTCCCAACGAAATTATCTGCTCAATAGACACAGCATTGCACAAGTCAACCAGTGCATTAATTTTAGGAAGCTCCCCTCCTTTGAGAATTCTCTTGAACATTGCCTCAACAGAAGGCAGAAATTTATTGGGGTTTATTCCGGCTTTGGTCATAACCTCCCTGTACAGGGCAACATTATGAAGTGCCCTGATCTCTTCCGCCTTAACGGTTTTTCTCATATTCTCTTCTGCTTCTCTTAATCTTTTTTCATCTTCTGCGGAAGTCTCCGAATTCTTTATGTTGCTTCCAATCAGAATTCCGAACTTTATTTCCGGATTGATTTTAAATACTGCTTCATCCACTGTGTATCTCATTTTGTTTCCTCCGTTATTTTATAACAACCTTTCAATATCCTTTCTTAAAAATCTCCATTCACGCCCTAATTTTACTGCTTTCAGCCGACCATCTCGAATCATATTATAAACAGTTTGGTTGCTGACTCGTAAGATTTCAGCTACTTCTCTTAAGTTCAGTATATCCGGTCTTTTTCCCTTAGATAATAAGCTTAGATTTCTGCTTAGTTCCTGAATCATATGAACTTCATCCTTATCATATATCTTTTCTCCGCACTGTGTGCATTCATAAGCTCTTACTCCATCGAGGGTTAACTTATAATCACCCCATCCGGCATTAATAGAAGTAACTACCTCTCTCATTTCATTTCCACACATAAAACATTTTCTTATCATTTATTTCTACCCCTTTTCATTTTCCCATTCACATAGTTCCACACTTCATCTTTAACTCTGCATACTGTTATTACAACCGGCGGATTACAATCAGCTACCACAACATACAAATTTGGTTTACCACTAACAGCTTCCTGAAATAAAACCTTTATATCTATGCCAAAATACTGCTCATCGATTACTTCCCCAAACATTACGCAATTTTCTACTTCTTTATCTGTTATACACCTTTCAGCCATCCTCTCAACTGCGTGTAAACTATAATCAAGGCCTAAATTCGCTGTTTGTCTTCTGATAAAGTCCGCTGATTTACTCATAGTTTTCCCTTCCTATTTAAATTATATTATAAATTGCTATAAATTGCTATAAAATAATGTTAACTCCTAGAACCAGTTTATAAGAGCCGGGTTAATTGAAAGGTGAGATGCCACTTTGTAAGACAAAATGCAGTGTTTGTAACCGACAAGTGAATATTTGTAAACGAAACGCAGGTTTTGTATCCGAAAA
>Ga0208695_1000867_pt1 | contig 29021 bp, 32 predicted proteins | sample AD_UKC111_MetaG_FD_184449 | JGI IMG/M metagenome (GOLD analysis project Ga0208695, IMG submission 184449) | Active sludge microbial communities of municipal wastewater-treating anaerobic digesters from Hong Kong - AD_UKC111_MetaG (SPAdes)... | ecosystem: Engineered > Bioreactor > Anaerobic >...
AGGATTGACAGGCCATAGACCTTTAGCAGCGGTACCGATAGCAGGAAGATACAGGATGATAGACTTTGCTCTTTCAAACCTGGTAAATGCCGGAGTCCAGAATATCAGTATTTTTACACAAAACAAGTACAGATCCCTTTTGGATCATTTGGGGACAGGGAAAGCATGGGACTTGGACAGAAAAAATGACGGGCTGTTCATAATGAATCCCATGTATGATTATTACAACTTGGGTATTTACAGAGGCGATATCGAGAACTTCAAATGCCATATTGACTATATAAATTTCAGCAAGCAAAATAATGTGATAATAACCCCCAGCAACATGATATGCAACCTGGATTATCGGGAAGCTATTAAGTATCACAATGAAACCGGGGCAGATATAACAATTATATATAAGAAAGCAGACAATTGCACTGTGGATTATCAGTACTGCAGCACCCTTGAAATGGATGAATACGGAAGGATTGAGCGTATTGACATAAACTTCGGATATGAAAATGAATGCAATGTATCCATGGATATGTATATAATGAAAAAATCACTGTTTCTCGATATAGTGAACAGCTGTGTTTCAACAGGCTACTGCGATTACTTCAGGGAAGCAGTGTATAAGTACCTGCATAAGCTAAAGATATTCGGATACGGATTTGAAGGCTATCTGGCCTGCATTAATTCAACTTACAGCTATTACAAGGCGAGCATGCAGCTTCTGGACATGGACATTTCCAAGGAGTTGTTTTTTAAGCATGGCCTCATATATACAAAAGTCAAGGATGAGCCTCCTACAAAGTATAAAGAGAATGCGAGGGTAATAAATTCACTTGTAGCAAATGGATGCACAATAGACGGCCTGGTGGAGAACAGTATTCTGTTCCGAAGCGTGAAGATTAAAAAAGGTGCAGTGGTAAAAGACAGTATTATTATGCAGAATTGTTCGATAGAAGAAGAGTCAAGAGTTGTAAATGCCATACTGGATAAAAGCGCAAGGGTTACAAAGGGTAAACAGATTATAGGAAATGCGGATAAACCTGAGATAATTGAGAAGAAAGCGGTAATCTGAAAGCACGCAATAGCAATTTAAGCACATCCCTGCCGAAGTTTTGGCGGGGATGTGCTGTGTATTGTTCATTCACAGACTTTCAGCTCAAGCACGTCCGGCCTTGAATAGTGTCCGCAAACATCAAACTCCATGCGGCTCATAGGAACTTTTTGCATATCCAGCTCTGCATATATGATCTCTTCTTTATCCCATACCGGCTCTGTTTCATAATGCCCGTACGGGTCAACAATGCAGCTGCCGCCGCGGCATACAATTTCGGGAAGTTTTGCAATTTCATCAGGGCAGTGCAAATGTTCCGGATACATTGCTTTTGTAAAATACATAAAACCCGAAAGTCATTCCGTAGGGGTATCCGGGAATGAACAATTCAGGAAATACAATCAGTTCTGCATGTTCTCCGGCAGCTTTTTGAATCAGGCTTACTGTTTTTTCTGTACATGCATCTTTATCAAACATGACGGGAGCAGCCTGAACTACGGCAATTTTGCATTTATCCCTTAAGTTTTTCATTCTATTCCCCCTAATAAACATAATTATATTTGGATTATACCATAGAATGATTGGTAATGCAGTTAACAAAGCTATGGCTTTTTCATACTATGTATACTAAACTGCAATTATTACCCGTGGTTAATGTTATAAAGATATTGTATAATGAATGAAATAATTATTTTTTATCTGAATTTGTAATTTTATGAGGTGCAAATATGGCTGTTGGTAAGGATAAGTTCAAGGAAGATTATTTGAAAAAGCTTATGACCATGCATGCAAAGACTTTTAAAGAGGCATCCAACAATGAAAGGTATTCAGCTCTCGGAAGCCTTATAAGGGATTATGCCGCAATGGATTGGGTCAGAACCAACGAAGAATACCGCAGAAAGAATGTGAAGCAGGTATATTACTTTTCCATTGAATTCCTGCTGGGAAAGCTTCTGGGCAACAACCTGGTGAATATGGGACTGGAAAAGGTGTGTGAGGAAGTGCTTCAAGAGCTGGGCTGCACCCTGAAGGAGATAAAGTCTGCCGAACCTGACGCAGGGCTGGGTAACGGAGGCTTGGGAAGGCTTGCCGCTTGTTTCCTGGATTCCATGGCTTCTCTTGGGATACCGGGGCACGGCTGCGGAATAAGATACAAGTACGGCCTTTTTCAGCAGAAGATTGTTGACGGCTACCAGGTGGAGCTTCCTGAGAATTGGCTCAAGGAAGGGAATGTCTGGGAGATGAGGAAGGCGGGAAAAGCCGTAGAAGTCAGATTCGGAGGCAAGGTTGTCCCCGAGTATAAGAATAACAGGCTGGAGTTTAAGCATGTGGACTATGAGACAGTACTAGCCGTTCCTTATGACACTCCTATAATCGGATATAATAATGGGACAGTCAATACTCTAAGACTTTGGAGTGCGGAGAATCCTGAGAAGGATTTCGATTTGTCCTCCTTCAGCAAGGGAGATTATATGAAGGCGGTAGAGCATAAATATTCCGTGGAATCTATCTCGCAGGTTTTGTATCCGGATGACAGCTTCGCCGAGGGCAGGAAACTCAGGCTCAAACAGCAGTATTTCTTTGTATCCGCAGGCCTCCAAAGTATTGTCAGGACATACAAAGGCAGCAATAATAATATCTATGATTTCGATGAGAAGGTGGCAATTCACATTAATGATACGCATCCGGCCATTGCCATACCTGAGCTTATGAGGATCCTTATTGATCAGGAAGGTGTCGACTGGGATACGGCGTGGAAGATTACTACCAATACAATTTCCTACACCAATCACACCATTCTGTCGGAAGCCCTGGAAAAATGGCCTATAGAAATGTTCAAGCCCATGATGCCGAGAATTTATATGATTATTGAGGAGATAAATGAGAGGTTCTGCAGGGATCTTTGGAACAGATATACCGGACAATGGGACAAGATATCAAGAATGGCCATTCTGGCGGATGGGTATGTGAAAATGGCCCACCTTGCAATAGTGGGAAGCCATAGCGTCAACGGTGTTGCCAAGATTCATACTGAAATATTAAAAAAACAGGAGCTTGCGGACTTTTATCACTTTTATCCCTATAAGTTCAACAACAAAACCAACGGAATCACCCACAGAAGGTGGCTCTTAAAATGTAATCCGGAGCTTGCGCAGCTTCTCACAGATAAAATCGGAGCCTCCTGGACAAAGCATCCGACTGACCTTATAAGATTCCTGAAGTATCAGGATGATCCGGAGGTACAGGAAAGAGTAAGACAGATAAAGCAGAACAGCAAGCTTGAACTGGCAAAAATTATCAAGGATGAATACTCCATAGATATAGATGTAAACTCAATATTTGATATACAGATAAAAAGGATGCATGCATATAAGCGCCAGCTGCTGAATGCGCTTCATATAATGTACCTGTACAATTGCCTGAGGGAGAATCCAGGGCTTGATATTATACCGAGAACCTTCATATTCGGTGCCAAAGCGGCACCGGGCTACAAGCTGGCAAAGCAGGAGATCAAGCTTATTAATACCATTGCCGACAAGATAAACAATGACCAAAGCATAGAAAATAAGCTTAAGGTTGTATTTATGGAGGACTACAAGGTATCTCTGGCGGAAAAGATAATACCTGCTGCCGATGTAAGTGAACAGATTTCTACTACAACGAAAGAAGCCTCCGGTACAGGAAATATGAAGCTTATGATGAACGGCGCAATTACTGTTGCAACTTTGGACGGAGCAAATATCGAGATAAGGGATGAAGTAGGGGATGAAAACATTATAATATTCGGAATGACAGAGAAGGAAGTTTTGGACTATTACAGGAACGGCGGATACAGCGCAGTTGAGATTTACAACAGCGATCCGCGTATCAGGACCGTTGTAGACCAGCTTATAAACGGCTTTTTCCCGGTGAGCAGCATTGAGTTCCTGGATATCTATAATCATCTTCTTTTGCATAATGATGAATACTTCGTGCTGAAGGACTTCAATGCTTATGCGGAAGCCCATAAAAGGGTGGATGAACTCTACAGGCACAAATCCAAATGGATGAAAATGAGCATTGCAAATATTGCTCACTCGGGGATCTTTTCCAGCGACAGGACAATATCCGAATATGCCTCGGGCATATGGGAGGTTAAAAGGGTGATACTATGACGGATATGATGATTCTGCACAACTCCCGCGAGGAGAAATACCGCTTTCCCTTTGGAGCAGTTCCATGCAAAAGCACGGTTCGCCTCAGCCTTACGGTGAAGGCCTCACGGCCGGTGAGCTCAGCGGTCGTCATAGTAAGCACAGAAGGAGGCATTGAACAGAGGATAGCCTTAAGTGTGCCGGAAGGGCAAGGGGAGGACTATTATGCAAATATTGAAGTACCTGAGAATCCGGGGCTCTTATGGTATTATTTTGAGCTGGTAATAGGGGATGAAAAGTATTATTACGGAAATAACGAAAGAAACCTGGGGGGCATTGGAGGTATATACGGCACAATTCCGCCCCGGTATCAGATTACAGTTTACAAAAGTGAAGCAACTACTCCTCATTGGTACAAAAAGGCCATAATGTATCAGATATTTGTGGATAGGTTCAGAAATGGCCGCAAAGACTGCAAGGTGCTGAACCCAAAGAAAAACAGCTTTATCTATGCAAACTGGGGTGATATCCCTTTCTATATAAAGGACTGTGAGAAGGGAAGTATTGCCAGGTGGGATTTTTTTGGCGGGAATCTTCAGGGAGTGATAGAAAAGCTGGGTTACCTGAAGGAGCTTGGTGTGTCTGTTATTTATTTGAACCCTGTTTTTGAAGCACCCAGCAATCACAAGTATGACACCGCGGATTACAGGAATATCGATCCTATGTTCGGCAGCAGCGAGACTTTCAGGGACCTTTGCAAAAAGGCGGGCAGGCTTGGGATTTCCGTTATTCTGGATGGGGTTTTCAGCCATACCGGCAGTGACAGCATATATTTCAACAGGTACGGCAGCTATCCCGGTATCGGGGCATATCAGTCAACCGAATCTCCATATTATTCATGGTACCGCTTCAATTGCTCCAGGGATGACTATGAGTGCTGGTGGGGTGTGGACAGCCTTCCCAACGTCAATGAAATGGACCCGGGGTATGTTGACTTTATTATCACAGGTGAGGATAGTGTCATCAAGCATTGGATGGACTTGGGGGCAAAGGGCTGGCGCCTGGATGTGGCAGATGAGCTTCCGGATGAGTTTATCCGCTTGATTCATAAAAGAATGAAAGCGAAAGATAAGGATTCGGTTCTTCTGGGGGAAGTATGGGAGGACGCATCCAACAAGGTGAGCTACGGAAAGAGAAGGGCATATCTTTTGGGGGAGGAATTGGACTCGGTGATGAATTATCCCTTCAGAGGAATAATGATAGATTTTTTTACCGGGAAGCAGGATGCAAGATATGTAAATGAAGTGCTCATGAGTATCTATGAGAACTACCCTTTGCATAACTTCTACTGCAATATGAATCTAATCGGCTCTCATGACGTCCCAAGAATATTGACCATTCTTGGCGAAGCACCTCCGGAAAAGCAATTGTCACAATCTCAAAAAGAAAGCTACAGACTGCCTGAAAGCCAGAAAGCTTTAGGAATAGCGAGGCTTAAGCTTCTGACTCTTATTCAGATGACTTTCCCGGGTGTTCCGAGCATTTATTACGGTGATGAAGCAGGGCTGGAGGGGTACAGTGACCCATTAAACAGGGGAACCTATCCATGGGGCTGTGAAAACCGTGAACTGCTGGAATGGTATAAGACCATAACCTCTATCAGGAACAAGTATGATGTTTTCAGCACCGGAAGATGGATTCCCATATATTCTGAAGGGGATGTATACGGATATGTCAGAAGGACGGAAAAGGGCAGGGATGTATTCGGCGGAAAGAGTGAGGACAATACCGCACTGGTGCTGGTAAACAGAAGCAGGGACTTCCGGTATCCTCTGTCCTTGGATTTTAATCAATGGCACAGGGGCGTCATATATGACCTTCTTGAAGGCGGCAAGGCTGCAGATCTTAGAGAAGGAATGCTGGATGTTACCCTAGAACCCCTTCAGGGGAAGGTATTTATAGCAAAACTGTAGAATACAAGAGGACTGATTGCATGAGTATAAAGGAATCAATACTTCTGAGGAGCAACAGCATACAAGCCAAAAAAAGCCGTAGGGACAGAAAGGACAAGGGAGTGTTCTATACGCCTCCTCAGGTGGTAGAGAGAATTACCGAGAAGCTTCTGTCGGGGGTTGACCTTGCGGTAAATCCTTATATAAGAATTTTGGATCCCGCCTGCGGAACAGGACTTTTCCTTATAAAGGCCTTTGAGGTGCTGAAGAGGAAGTTCGAGGGAGATTATGAGGTTATACTGGACAGGAACAAAGAGCTGAAAGGCGTACTGAAAAAGGACGGAATCGGCAGCTTCATTTTGGAAAACAACCTGTGGGGTGCCGATATCGACCGGGAAGCCTTGGATGCAGCGGCCGAAATGCTGATGAAGCTGGCAGGCAGGGAATCCGGGGTGAACCTGGTGTGCTGCGACAGCCTTATAAGCGGAAGTACGGCTCAAATAAGCTTTTTTGATGATATACCCCGAGAGGAATACCAGTTTTGGAACAGCAGCTATGATTACATAATCGGGAACCCTCCTTACATAGGGCATAAGCAGGCAGCCGGAGAATACAAGCAAGCCCTGCAGCAGTTGTATAGAGGCATATACAGGGATAAGTCCGATATATCCTACTGCTTTATAAAAAGGGGTATAGACCTGTTAAAGGATGGGGGAAGCTTAAGCTTCATTACTTCCAGATATTTCATGGAAGGGCCTTCGGCAGCCGGGTTGAGGAAATTTATTGCCAATCATTGTACAGTCACAGAGGTGGTGGATTTCTATGGTGATAAGGTTTTCCAGGATGCAGGGGTTGCAGCATGTATAATCACCTTAAGGAAGGGAATATTTGATGGGGAGACTTCAGTCCTGAAGCGGAGACAGGACATAAAGGTCAATGAGCCTGAATTGTTTGCCCCATCCAACTTTGAGCATTTTACAGTCAAAAGGGCAGAATTAAAGGATGAGGGCTGGGTGCTGCTGAGCTCTGAAAAATATGAACTATTTTCTATGGCAGAAGCGGGGGGAAGCTTGAGACTGGAAGAGATTGCAGACAGTTACCAGGGGATTATCACCGGCTGTGACAAGGCTTTCATCCTGGACAGAAGTGAGATAGAAGAGAATAAGATAGAGGAAGTATTATTAAAGCCATGGATTAAGAACAGCAATATCCAGAAGCACGGTATCAAAGCTGCGGATAAGTTTCTTATCTATTCGGATTTTATTAAGGATGAAAAGGATTTTCCCAATGCCATAAGCTACATTTCAAGGTATCGGGATAGACTGTTGAACAGAAGGGAATGCAGGAAGGGGACAAGGAAGTGGTACCAGCTGCAGTGGGGCAGGATTAATGAGGTTTTTGACACACCCAAAATAGTATATCCTTTCAAATCCTCAAGCAGCCGTTTTGCCGTTGATGAATCCGGCAATTACTGCAGTGCGGATGTATACAGCCTTAAGCTCAAAAAGGAATATGAAGGAAGGATAACCTTGGAATATATTGCAGCCGTACTTAATTCCAGGCTCTTGGAATTTTATTTCAAGTGTTATGCCAAAAAAGTCAGTAAGGAGCTTTATGATTATTATCCGAATACCGTTCTTAGAATGAAAATCCCCATACCGGCAGCGGCCAATCCTATAGGGGAATTGGCATCAAAGCTTAAAAATTGTAAGAATGAGGATGCAAGAAAAGCTGTTACATATGAAATTAACAGGGAAATATATAGGTTATATGGATTAAGCGAAAAACAGATAGAAATTATAGAAAGTGGGGAGTATTGATGCTTTTGCTGGCTGCCGCCGTTGCCCCGTCCGCCGCTTTATTGTACTACTTTTATACAAGGGATAAATATGAAAAGGAACCCAGAAAACTGCTTCTGAAAGCGTTTCTCATGGGCGGAGGGCTTGTTGTCCCGGTACTTTTTATTGAATTGTACCTGAATGTATTTGATATAGCGGAGCCCAATCTGCTTGCCGCCGGTTATACTGCTTTTGTAGTGGCGGGACTTGTGGAGGAATCTTCCAAGTTTCTGTTCTTTTTCTTATACATATGGAGACATAGGGATTTCAACGAAATGTACGATGGAATAGTATACTCCGTGTTCATCTCCCTTGGCTTTGCTACCGTCGAAAATCTTGCATATGTTCTTTCCTCCGGTTTTAGTACGGCAGTTGTGAGATCCCTGACTGCCGTACCGGCTCATGCCCTGTTTGCCGTGGCAATGGGATATTACCTGGGCATTGCCAGGTTTACAAAGCCCCGGTACAGACGGAAGTATATCATATTGGGGCTTATTATTCCCGTATTGCTTCATGGGATATATGATTTTATATTGCTTTCTCAGAAACTGTATTTTCTAGTGCTATTTATACCGTATATGTTGTACCTCTGGAAAAGAAGCCTCGGGCATGTGGACGAACTGGTGGAGTCCTCACCCTATAGGGACAAAGAAGATACATAGTCCACAAAAGCCTCCAGTCTCGTCTGGAAGCCTGCTTCCCCTGTCTGCTCATCAACAATAAGGTATAGTATAGGTATATTATAATCCTTTTCCACCTGTGAGAGAATCGAACGGGATACTATTTCCGGCATACAGGTCATGGGATAAATTTGTACAAGTCCGTCATAGCCTGTTTTTGCATAATTCACCGCATGACCGATGCATTGCTGGGTATGTCCTCCTATAAGAGTAGGCAGGTAGGGCTTTGCCAATTTCTTTTCCAGCTTATATCCCTTCCTTCCCGTAGCAGGAAGTATAACATTATTGTGTGCCCAATCCTTTACCGTCATTGATCGGTGTACCTCTACGCCCAGATCTCCCAGCCTTTCCTCCGTATGGAGATTAGAAAAAGGTTCGATTATTGTATATATCTCTCCGATAATTCCTATTTTTAAAGGCTTGAAGCTTTTGTCAATATCAATTCTTCTTATTCGGTTTTTGGTGTCATGTATCAACTCCAGCATTTGGCATGATCCCTTTACAGCCATCACATCGTTTTTGAACTCATGCATGATGCTTCGCAATTCAGCTTTATTGAAGGCTCGCGGCCTGGTATAATAAAGCAATTCATTCATACTGTCCAATTCGCAGCATACCTTGTATGCGTTGATAAAGGACGGAATGATTCTTCCGCTGTTTTTTCCCGCAACTTTTTTTAATGCTTCAAGAAATTTTCGATACCCTTCTCTGGGAGGGTCAAGTATTATTATATCTGTATCTTTATAACCTGCCTCCCATAATGCCTGCTTCTGCAAGGGGCCATAGTAGCCAAACCTGCAAGGCCCGCAGCTTCCGGTTATAAGAATGGTATCAGCTCCGGCCTTGATGCTGTTTATGTAATTTCCAAGCATTATCTTGTACGGCAGGCATACTGCCTCCGGTGATAAAGAAGAGCCAAGCCTCAGGGTGGAATTGGTAGTGAATGAGGGTATGACGCTTTCCACTCCTATATCGTCCATAAGGCTCTTAACTGCTATATATGCTTCTCCCATGTGCGGGTATGTAAGCCTCATTTACACTCCTCCGATCCAACAAATCAAAAAATGCCTCTATCCTTGTGTTGAAGCTGGCATCCCCTGTATGCTCATCAATATTCAACACCATGTATGGTTTTTTATAATATCTTCGTGCCTGCTTTTCAATATACTCCCCGACCAGAGAATCTATTCCGCAGCCGAAGGCGGTCAGCGCAAGCATTCCATTGAAAGAATCGTTGTCCATTATGAATAATGCGCTTCCAATGAGGCTTTTGCCGCTGCTCCAATACATCCTTTTTGAAAGTTCCTGGCAAAGCTCATTTATTATATGAGGATCGATCATATCCGTAGTTATTACTTCTATGCCCCGGTCCCTGAGTTTTTTTATCAGGTTCATATTGATAAAGCTGTCATACAGAAGGTAAGGGTGCCCGATAAGCCCTATTCTGGCCCTGGTCTTATATGGCACGGGGGAAATGCCTTTTATTGCGCAGTCCGGAGTATTGCCTTCCTGTATTGCTGCTTTGAACTCTTTATGTGCTTTAAATGCTTTATCTATACTTTTGTTTATTTTTACCGGATTCCTGATCTTAAGTGTAAAAGCTAATTTAAACAGCCCTTGAACCAGACTGTTTTTGCTCCTTATAAGGTTTATTTCGGTATCAATTACAGGAGGCAGATCCGGGACAGAGTATTTCACCATTTCCGGAAGGCCTCCGAATTTGGGGCATATATATTCACCCTTTGATACGCTTGTAAGGCGTGGTATCAGGATGCAATCCGCCTTATCCCTAAGGTTGTATGCATGGCCGTGGAGTACCTTTACAGGAAGGCACGCATCGTCTATACTGTACAGCACGCCCTTATCAAGTATTTCCTTTGTGGTCTCGGGAGATGGGACAACTTCTGCCCCCAGTTCAGTAAGGAAGGACTGTATGAAAGGATAATACTTATAAAAATACATTCCCCGGGGAATGCCAACTTTGACAGCCACTGAATCACCTCTTTCCATGCAGTATATAGTGATAAATCTTTTTCACGGCATATATATTATTGACAAAAGAACAGAGGTTTAAAACAAAAATAAAAAAACCGGAAGCATGATGACATGATTCTGGTCTTTTAGCTGCAGTTTGATGCTCAAATCTAAATAACTCCGTAGAATATAACTCCGAGAACTCCTGATGCAAGTATAGCAATAATCGGGTTTATCTTAAGCTTGCAGACTCCGAAAAAAGTCAATAAAGCGATAATAATTCCCTTGATATCAACAATTGAAGCCCATGCAATTTTGATGCAGGCAGCGGCAATAAGCCCCAATACTGCAGGCCGTATTCCTTTAATGATCCAGTTGACCTGCTTCAGGTGCTTAAATTTGTTATAATAAACCGACACAATCAGTGAAATTGTTATGGGGATCAGCACTACTCCAAGGGTGGCAACGGCTGATCCTGCAACAGCACCGACCTTGTAGCCCACAAAGGTTGATGAATTAACGGCAATCGGCCCCGGAGTCATTTCCGCTATGGCGACTATATCAATAAAGTCCTTCGGTGAAATCCAACCGCTGCTCTCGATTACTTCTTTCTGTATCAGGGCAAGCACTGCATATCCTCCCCCGAAGCTGAATGTCCCTATTTTCAGGAAGACCAGAAAAAGCTTCAATAACGCAGTCATTGTTTTTCCCCCTTTCTATAGAGGAAAAATCCAAGGGTTCCGCTTATTATTATAGTCACTATAGGGTGAAAATTAAGAAGTAAAATAAGCAGCAGCACCGCAACGGAGACGGATATGTTAAACGGATTTATACCCATTGATTTAACCAGCTTGAACAATGCATAAGCAATAAGTGCAACTACAGCCGGCCTTATCCCTGAAAATACATGCTCAACAATCGGGTTTTCCCTGAAAGATGCAAAAAACACAGCTATTACAAGTATTATCAGGAAGGAGGGCAGGACTGCTCCAAGAGCGGCTGCAGCCGCTCCCGCATAGCCTGCTGTCTTGTAGCCGACAAAAGTAGCGCAGTTTATGGCCAAAGGACCCGGAAGGCTGTTGGTTACTGCAATGGAATCCAAAAATTCTTCCTCGCCAAGCCATTTTTTGTTGTCGACAACTTCCCTTTGGATAATGGGAAGCATTGCATAACCTCCCCCTATTGTAAAGGAGCCTATCTTGAAAAATGTCAGGAAAATATCTATCAACATAATATCACCTCGGTTTGTTGTTGGCAGCGCAGCTTATGGTGCATTTCTCAGTTACTATATAATCCACGGGGATGTCGTATTGGCCTGAAGGAATGGTATCCGCAATCTGAAAGGAATAAGCGAGAGCAGCCTTAATGACCCCCGGCTCAAGACGCCTCATAAACCTGTCATAATATCCCGCTCCAAAGCCTATTCTATTTCCTAAGCTGTCAAAGGCTACTCCCGGAACGAGTACCAGATCCACTATGCTGCTGTCTGATAGCCTGATGTACTCCGGTTTTGGCTCCCGTATGCCGAAATGGCCCGATTGGAGCTCCTCAAGGTTTGTAATCCTTGAAATACAGAGCTCATGAGTCTCCGGTATGCAAATAGGCACATATACTTTCTTATTATTCTCAAGGCAATAATTTATAATAAAGTCAGTCTTTACCTCATGCTTAAAATCAAGATATACCATTATATGGGCTGAATTGTTGAAAAAACTGTTTTCCCTTAAATTTCGGAAGATTTTTTCGCTGAGGAAGAATACTTCTTCTGCGCATAATTTGTTCCTGGCTTGCAGTACTTGTCTCCTTAAATCGTCCTTCATGTGTTCCTCCATGTATATCTTAGGGATTCTCATAATAATTATTGTACTATTATTAATATAACAGAGGTAAATATGAATTTCCATCAGACATTTGCCTGAGGCCTCCGTATATTAGTTAGAAGGTAATTATGGAAGCGCAGTTGAGGAGGAGTATTATGAATAGAAATTCAAATATAGTAATCGGAGCAGTTTTAATAACAATGGGAGTATTGTTTCTCATGTCAAATCTTGGCTATCTGAATTTTTCATGGAACTACATATGGCCATTGGCACTGCTGGTTCCCGGAATATATATGCATTTTGCATTTTTTACGGGTATTGACAAGAATCCCGGCATACTTGTACCGGGGGGTATACTGACTACGTATGGAGCGCTGTTCTATGCCAATGTTTTTTTCGGGTGGCACATTATGTCTGATCTTTGGCCGTTATTTCTGATAGGTATTGCAGTAGGGCTTTTTGAACTGTACCTTTTCGGAAACCGCGACAAGGGGCTGCTTATACCGGTGGGTATCCTTGGAGGAATAGGGCTTTCATCATTGTTGAGGGCATATATGAGATTTGATATTAAGAATTATCTGGTTCCCATTATACTGATAATAATCGGAATAGTTATAATTACAAGAAAGGACAACAGGAGAAGCAACGGTTAAAAAACCAGCCGGCCGAAACCAATACAGCTTCGGGCAATTGGAAGCCATGTTGCGTTTATAAGTACCGGCTGTTCACATATACACTCTTTTATAACCAATCAAGGCTGCTGAATATAATGCCAGGGTTTTACTTATGTTTAATCCGACGCATTATATTCAGTTTTTGTATTATAAATAAATTACAAATAAAAAAAGCGAATATAAATATCGCTCCTGCTATTGTTAATCTATTGCTTTTTGTATTTGAAAATGGTATATTAAGAGATACGGCTAATTTATATTATCATACAATACACCTATTATACTGTATCATATTTCAGCCAATATGTCAATAGGTTTTTTAAAGTTTTTTAGAATTAAATTTATGTAGGGGTGACTGCCTTTGTCATTTGAGATTATGGGCATATCTTCATCGCTGATAGAAAAGCAAGCGATAGCAGAGATTGAAAAATGCAACGAATTTACAGCCGAATTCGGATTAGCCCTATCCCGCTCCGATGCTGCTGAACTGGTTGAAACCCGTAATATTGCCCTGAAAGGCAACGGAAGGATCGAATTCGGGAGCGGCGCCATCCAAAAGATAATCAGGGAATTTTGCGACTCTCCATATATTTCAATGCACAACTATGCTGAAACAATTCATGAGCTTACGGAGATGTTTTACTATTACAAAAATGAAACCCTTGATCTGATGAGCGATGATGATCTGATAAAATTCATGAAAAGCAGCTTTGACGGCAAATGCCAGGGATCCCTGGAACTGCTTTCCGGACGGGAGCTTGCCAATATGGCGCGGAATTTGAGATACGGATATCCTCCTGATTATTCGGAGGATTCGATGCCGGATGAGGAGGATGAAGATGTTGAATATTGAAAAGAAACATATCATTGACAATAATAAGCTAAGCGGTGAGCAATATTTTGCTTCAATCCTGCAAGAGGCATATTCCAATGGGCTTTTGTGCGACTCTGACATGGAGAACATTCAGCTGCAATGCATTCAGTTATTGGCATATAAATGTGAAAGATACAGCGGCGGTGAAAGCAGTTCCATAAGAGTGGAGGCTGCTGAAAGCATTATGAAATCCAATCTCTACACAATAGGACTGTACTTGAAGTCACTGCCCGATGTTGACTTAGCAGTCAATGAAATAAAAAAGGCAAGTGTTTCCGAAATGTATCAAAAGGGCAGAGAACTAATTAATGTCAGGCTTCATTCCGCAAAATATATTTATAATCTGGTTCAGAAGAATAAATTGACTACACCCAACTATTCCTATAATTCAACAATAAACGAGGGGATTGAAAGCTTCTTCAAGGCATATGATCCCGATTATGAAGCTCATGAGACTCCCGCATCCATCGATTATCAGCTTTGCAATACTGTCACTAATTTGATAGGTATCGAATTTATCCTGAAATACCTTGAGAATCTTTTCCTCGAAAATGAATTCTGCAGGGATTTTGCCGCAGAGGATATCCATCATCTTCTCTACGGATACGACAAAGGGTATAAGGATTTATTGATTAATATATTTGAGCAGGTGCTGACCGCAGCAGTGGGGTGCTCCCTTGCAAACCGCAGCGTTGTAGAACTGGATATTTCGGCAGAAGAAATTCAGCATCTTCATTATGAACTATCGGAATACGACGATTGTTCGCTTTATTTGAAAGTTCACGAGGCGGCTGTGAAAATCCTTGAAGAGCTTAATGTTGATAGTCTTTCTCTTCAAAGATATATTGAAAGAAGCCTGCCGCGAATTATATCCAATATTACCAATGCGATTAAGAATAATACCTTGAATAAAACCTTCGTATCTCCGGTCAATCCGGGCTTGGAGCCCAGGATACGGTTTGTATCCGGAACGAAGATGCATGATGAGGATTACAGAAAGCTTATTGACGAATTGATTATATGCCGCCATTCATCCGATAAGCTTGCACTTATAAAAGAAAAAGTAAAATCCTTCGGGGACTTGGAAGATTTACTGTTTGACGCACAGCTCAGTGAAGAAGAAACTGCTTCGGTTTTTGATATCCTTGGAGATGTAGAGATCGCCGCATTGATCAGGAGGCATCCGTTTAAAACTGATATGCAGGCTGTGGATCTATCGGAAGGGGAAATGGCAGTGCGGCTATACCTGAAAAACTATATTGACCGGCTTCCGAAAGGTAAGCAGGAAGAAATTTTTGAGAAGGCAGATATGCTTATCGATTAATGAGTATTATTCTTCATATATGTAACAGTATAAATATTTATTGGAATACGTATGGTAAATGTATATAATATATTTGTTAATGATGTTTTTTACCGGGTGCAGTTATTATTTTTTTGTAGTGGGGGTTTAACCTATGAATAAGCTGAGGAGATTCATTTCATATTATAAGCCCTATAAAGGCTTATTCTTTCTTGATATGTTCTGTTCGCTCACGGTAGCGGGAATAGATTTGCTGTTCCCCGTGCTTGTAAGATACCTGCTGGATCATGGCATAAGTGTTGAAATTGGCGTGGCTTTTGATATCATTTTAAAGATTGGGGCATTAATGCTCGGAATGCACATACTCAAGTACTTCTGCCAGTACTTTATTACGGCTTGGGGCCATATCATGGGTGCCAGAATTGAATATGACATGAGAGAGGATATTTTTTCACATCTCCAGAAGCTGTCCTTTTCCTTTTATGACAATAACAAGACCGGACAGATAATGTCAAGGATTGTCAATGATCTGTTTGATATAAGCGAATTGGCACACCACGGGCCTGAGGAAGTGTTCATTTCAATTATAAAAATACTTGGAGCTTTCCTTATACTGCTCAGGATAGATGTGAAGCTTACTTTGATTACCTTTGCCTTTGTACCCTTGCTGATGGGTTTTGCATATTTTTACAACAACAAGATGCGCTCTGTTTTCAGGAGGAACAGGCAGAAGGTGGCGGAAATAAATGCACAGCTTGAGGACAGCATCGCCGGAATAAGAGTTGTACAGTCCTTTTCCAATGAAAATGAGGAACAGGAGAAGTTCACCCGGGGGAACAGGGGCTTTCTTGATACAAAACAGGAAAGTTACTATTATATGGGCCGCTTCTTCAGCGGGATAGAATTTTTTGACGGTATAATTTATATTTTTGCTGTTATTGCCGGTGCATATTTCATAAAGCTTGGAAAAGTAGCAACCTCGGATCTCGTGGCATATCTGTTGTATATAAATACCTTCCTTGTGCCCATAAGGTCTCTTATCCATTTTACCGAGCAGTTCCAAAAGGGGATGACGGGATTTGAAAGGTTCCTGGAAATATTGGATACGGAGCCGGACATAAAGGACGGTGAGGATAGCATATCCCTTGAGAAAGTCGAGGGAAGGGTTGAATTTAGAGATGTCTCTTTTAAGTATGGCGAAGGAGGCCAGGTGTTAAAAGATATTAATCTTAATCTGGAGCCCGGAGAGACGGTTGCTCTTGTGGGACCCTCAGGGGGAGGGAAATCAACACTCTGCAGCCTTATACCAAGGTTTTATGAGGCTACTGAGGGTACAATAAAAATTGACGGAATAGATATTAAGAACATCAAACTGAAGTCCCTGAGAAAAAATATCGGGATTGTCCAGCAGGACGTTTACCTTTTTGCGGGGACTGTAATGGAAAACATAAAATACGGCAAGCCCGGGGCCTTGGATGAAGAAGCCATAGCGGCAGCGAAGAAGGCGAATGCCCACGACTTTATAGTGACTCTGGAAAAGGGCTATGATACCTATGTGGGAGAAAGGGGAGTCAAGCTTTCCGGAGGGCAGAAGCAGAGAATAAGCATTGCCAGGGTTTTCCTGAAAAACCCTCCTATACTTATACTGGATGAAGCGACCTCATCCCTGGATAATCAAAGTGAGAGGATTGTACAGCAATCCTTGGAGGAATTGTCCAGCAGCAGGACCACTTTTGTAATAGCCCACAGGCTGTCTACAATCAAGAGGGCAAAAACAATACTAGTGCTTACCGATAATGGGATAGAAGAAAAGGGGAACCATGAGGAGCTGATAAGCAGCGGCGGAGTATACGCATCCCTGTATAATGCGCAGTTTGAGGATGATGTGGAAATGGAGATATAAAAAATAAGCCTGGGAGGGGATCTCAGGCTTATTTATAGGGAGGGTCTTTGGGAAAATCAGTATTAGCGTTTCATGAACATAATATAACAAGCAAATGTGCAGATTTTATGAAGAAAAATAAAAAAATTACTCCATAATATCTTTATTTAAAACATATTGACATATGGTAAAATTCATTGTAATATAATACATATAAAACCAGTAGGAATTATGGGAAATGTATTGAAGGGAAGAGTAGGCCAAGGGAAACTGACAGAGAGAGAATCCAGTGGTGAGAGGATTTTTGAGTGGAAACTGGCTGAAGTGCATCTCGGAACAACGGACTGAAAACTGCAGTAGGCTCCGGCGGGTATGCCCGTTACAGCATTACGGTATGGCCGTACCGGAATTAGAGTTATCCGTACAATGAAGAGTTATTCGGATAAACAGAGTGGAACCGCGGAATCACTTCCGCCTCTGTAATGGAGGCGGGAGTTTTTTATTAGGAGGGGATAATAAAACATAGCAATAGTGCATCTAAAAACCTACAAAAACAATTGGAATAGTATAGTATGAAAAATTTTAGGGGGATTATCATGAAAAAGAGAATTATCGTAGTAACAACAATCATAGCGATTTTAGCACTGGTATTTACAGGATGCAGCGCACAGAACCAGGCACCTGCAGATCAGGCAGCAGTCGAGGTAAAACCGCAGAATCTGCTTGAACAGATAAAAGCTGACGGGAAAATCAGTTTTGGTACAGAAGGTACTTATGCACCCTTTACCTTCCATGACAAGGATGGCAAACTTACAGGCTTTGATGTGGAAATTGCCGAGGAAATAGCAAAGAGACTGGGCGTAAAGGCAGAATTCATAGAAACAAAATGGGACGGCATGTTTGCCGGACTTGATGCAAAAAGGTTCGATGCTATAGCTAACGAAGTGACGATTAAACCGGACAGGCTTGAGAAGTATGACTTTTCGGATCCTTACATCATATCCAAGTCAGTACTTATAGTAAATGAAGAAAACAGTGATATAAAGAGCTTTGAAGATTTAAAGGGCAGGAAAGCCGGGCAGTCCTTAACAAGCAATCTTGCGGACATTGCCAAGTCCTTTGGGGCAGAAATTATACAGGTTGACGGCTTTAACCAATCAATTGACCTGCTTGTATCAAAGCGTATTGATGCTACAATAAACGACAGCCTGTCTTTTATGGACTTTAAGAAGCAGAGGCCGGAAGTACCGATCAAGGTTGTGGACGAGATGGATACGACAGGCCAGATGGGAATCATGTTCAATAAAGGGAATGAAGAGCTTGTTGAAGCAGTAAACAAGGCTTTGAATGAGATGAAAGCCGACGGAACGTATCTCAAGATATCAGAAAAATGGTTTGGTGAAGACGTTTCCGGATAAGAATACGAGGTGATATCAAATGTCAGACAGAATGGTAAGAATTGTACAAATACTTTCAGATTCCTTTTTTCCACTCTTAGAAGCAGGGATAAAATTTACAGTGCCCCTTACCATCCTGTCTTTCATTATTGGGGTAGCAATAGCTTTCACTGTTGCAATTGTACGGGTACTGGAAATAAAACCCTTTGAGGGAATAGCCCGCCTTTATGTATGGATAGTCAGAGGGACCCCGTTGTTGGTTCAGCTTTTCATAATATTCTACGGTTTGCCAAGCATAGGTGTGACACTGGATGCTTTAGTATCTGCGGTCATAGGCTTCTCTTTAAGCGTAGGGGCATACAGCTCGGAAATAATCAGGGCGGCTATACTTTCGGTGCCTAAAGGACAGTGGGAGGCAGCACGTGCCCTTGGGATGTCAAAGGCACAGACTTTGAAGCATGTAGTACTCCCTCAGGCAATAAAAGTTGCGATACCACCCTTGTCAAATTCCTTCATAAGCCTTGTGAAAGACACTTCTTTGGCAGCGGCCATCACTGTGTCCGAAATGTTCCAGGTCGCCCAGCAGATAACTGCCAGAACCTATGAACCACTGTGGCTGTATACGGAAGCAGCGGCGATTTATCTGGTCTTCTGCTCAGGGCTCACAGTGCTGCAATCCAGGCTGGAAGAACGTTTTGGAAGGCATTTGGCAAGGTAATATGGAATAAGGGAGGGATGAAAATTGATACGATTAGAAAATGTGTATAAGAATTTTGGCGACCTTGAGGTTTTGAAGGATATTAACCTGACGGTGGAAAAGGGTGAGACAGTGTGCATAATAGGCCCCAGCGGTTCTGGTAAAAGCACATTGCTAAGGTCCCTGAACCATTTGGAGACGATAACCAGCGGAAGGATATTCATTGATAATGAGCTGCTGTTTGATAGAAAAGGCGATAAGGATGTATTCAGACCGACTCAGAACAGAATAGCTGAAGTATGCTCAGAGATGGGCATGGTATTCCAACAGTTCAATTTATTCCCCCACATGACCGTTCTCGAAAACATCATGCTTGCCCCGAGGGTGGTTAAAAAGGAACCTTCAGAACATGTAAGGGAATATGCAATGCACCTGCTTGAAAAGGTAGGGCTTGGAGATAAGTGGGGAGCATATCCGTCGAAGCTTTCGGGAGGGCAGCAGCAAAGGGTAGCAATTGCCAGAGCACTTGCAACCAAGCCTGAAATCATGCTCTTTGACGAGCCTACCTCCGCCCTTGACCCGGAGCTTGTATCAGAAGTTCTGGAGGTAATGGGCTCCCTGGCAAAGGAAGGCATGACCATGCTGGTTGTGACCCATGAGATGGGTTTTGCAAAAGAAGTGGCAAACAGGGTCATATTCATGGATAATGGTGAAATAATCGAAGAAAATACACCGGAAAACTTGTTTGGAAAACCTGAGAAAGACAGGACAAGGGCTTTCTTGAGCAAGATCCTTTAACTTTGAGATTTTAGGGGAACATAAGGGTTACGAAACAAGGCACGCTCTAGAAATGCTCATTACCGAACTGTATAATACACAGTTTGAAGAAAATGAAGAAGTAAAGATATAAATAAGAATAAGCCTGCGAAGGGATCGCAGGCTTAATTAAAGAGGTTTTTGAAAAAATCAGTATTAGCGTTTCATGAACATAGTATAACAAGCAAATATGCAGATTTTATGGAGAAAAATAAAAAAGTGGAATGCAAATAAGGTTCGAAAATTCGAACCTTATTTTATATATATTAACACGTCTGAAAATGAGGGGTTGTCAGATGTGCTGTTTTTTACCTGATGCGGTATCCACTCATCATTCCGCAGCCGCCAAACCCTCCGGGCCCAATTTGGTTAGGGAAGCCGTTTTCCCTATGGAATTTTTCCATCCGGTCGATATGGTCTCTGTATAGTTCTGCTTGATCCTTGGTTATGGAACCATCCTTCTCAGCCTGGTCAACCTGTGCTTTCCTCCAGGACATCATATCTCTGAACCACTGTGGCGTCTTTGCATTGTCATCGGCAAATACAAAGGTTGACATCATAAGTGCCATGATTGCTGCTATAGTAACAATTGCTACTATTCTTTTCATCTGTATTACCTCCTTTTAATTCAAAAAAGTTTTATTGTATTGAGAGATTGGAAATAAAGGGAAACATCCTTGGTACATTTTTATAATACTTCATTAATATGGAGGTTTTATGAAGATGGAAGATTTTTATTCTCCATATAATCTCCATATGAATACTTTAAAATGGGTCTTAAATAAAACGAGGAGGATTAAGTATGAATTGTCATGAAGAGAACAAAGAAAAGCAAGTACCGCATAAACACAGTCTTTTGAAGCATATGCTGCATATGGCTATATGCTGCGGATTGCCCATAATTATCATAGGAGCACTGCCGCTTATAACAAGGTTCAGTCCTGAGGCAGGCGGAATACTGGGGAAGATAGCACCTTTTCTTTGCCCTATAATGATGCTTGCAATGCTGCCGATGATGTTCAAAGGACATAAAAATGGAAGCTGCTGTGATCATAATAAAGCAGATGATGAAAAATAAAACTACCCTCCATAAAATCTCCACATAAAGCAGATATCATAAATAAAAACGAAAGGGTGGATATATTATGGGTAATAAGAAGAAGCAGAATAAAAAGGCTAAAGAAAATAAAAACAAGAGTTTGATATTTTTGATACTTATTATAGTACTGGCATCCTTTGCCGTATATTCAGCAGTTAACAACAATCAGAAACAGCAGATATCCTCAGCAGATGCAGATAAGCCGGCTGTAACAGAATCTGAAAATGTTGAAACGGCAGAAAATGCAGATATACCAAGTAATGTGGATCTTAAGATTCTGAAAAGCGAGATCACTGATGAAGCAAAGTTTTACCCATACAAAGCAGGAGATACTTACATGGAGGTATTTGCCGTAAAAGCTTCTGATGGAAGCATTCGAACCGCACTGAACACATGTCAGGTTTGTTTTGACTCCGGCAGAGGCTATTACAAGCAGCAAGGAAATAAGGTAGTATGTCAGAATTGTGGGAATGTGTTTGGTGTTGATGATATTGAAGTAATAAAAGGCGGATGCAATCCTGTACCGGTAATGCAAGAAGACAAAACTGAGGACGGGGAATATATCACAATAAAGAAAGAATTCCTGGCAGCGAACAAAGAACTGTTTGCAGAGTGGAAAAGGTAGAATACAAAGTATCATTCAGTTATGAATGGTACTTTTCCTTTATGTATATTAAATGTTATTTTTTATCATCATAAAATCTTCATATTTGTCTGTTAGGATGATGTAACTAATATTATCTATTCAACTAGACGAATTTGGAGGGAAGATGATGGCTAACATTATACGTGAAATTCTTGAGGTTAATGGTATGACTTGCTCTGGCTGTGAGCTTAGGATTGAAAAGGCCGTTGGTAATTTGGAAGGTGTAAAGGAAGTAAAAGCAGCCAATTCTGAATCCAAAGTCTATGTGACCTTTGATGCACATGTGACCGATATATATCAAATAATTGGGGCCATTGAAAAGGCAGGATACACGGCATCTTTCGGAAAAGCTGCTAATGCCTCTCATAAAGGAAAAGAAGAAAAAACGGGAAAAAATAAAACCAACTACAGTCAGATTCTCGGTATGATAGTGATACTACTCTCACTTTATGTGATTATCAACAACACTGTAGGCTTCAATTTTATTCCTAAAATCAATCAGAATATGAGCTACGGCGTACTTTTCATAGTTGGACTTCTCACCTCGCTGCACTGTGTTGTAATGTGCGGAGGAATCAACATCTCCCAATGCATAGCTTATAAGCATTTGGATGACAGGAATTCCTTGAGCAGTTTCAAACCAAGCTTTTTATACAATCTTGGAAGGGTGATTTCATATACACTTATAGGCGGTATAGTTGGAGCATTAGGCTCAGTAGTCAGCTTTTCGGGAAATACCAAGGGTTTAGTTGCCATTATTGCCGGTACATTTATGATGATTATGGGCTTGAACATGCTTGATATATTTTCGTGGCTGAAAAAGATCAGTCCAAGAATGCCCAAGTTTATTGGAAAGCTTTTGTACAATAACAACTCTAAAAATGGACCATTTTATGTAGGACTTCTTAACGGTTTAATGCCATGCGGACCACTTCAGGCCATGCAGCTTTATGCATTAGGCACAGGCAGCTTCACAGAAGGAGCAATATCCATGTTTGTATTCAGCGTCGGTACTGTGCCGCTGATGTTTGGCTTTGGGGCATTCAGTACTTATCTGGGTAAACGCTTTACACACATTATGTTAAAGGTCAGCGCCGTACTGGTTATAGTGCTTGGTATCGTAATGGCAGCCCGTGGCTTGAGCCTATCAGGTGTATCCGTATCATTTGCAGCTCCAGACGCTTATAAAATTGCTGAATCAGGAAGCGTTGCAAAAATTGAGGGAAATGTTCAAACAGTATCGATCGACCTTAAGTCCAATTATTATGCACCAATTGTTGTTCAAAAAGGAGTTCCTGTGCGTTTCATTATAGAGGCTAAGGAAGAAGACATAAACGGCTGCAATAATGCGATAATCATTCCAAAGTACGGAATCGAAAAACGGTTGAAGCCGGGTGAAAACATAATTGAATTTCTTCCAACTGAAGAGGGTAATGTTGTCTACTCATGCTGGATGGGTATGCTGAGGAGCAATATATTGGTAGTATCTGATATCTCTAAAGTATCTAACGAAGATATTGACAAGGCTAATGAAGGTATACGGGGGGGCGGCCTGACACCGCCTTGCTGCCAGTGATTAAGGAGGTTATAAATGTTGTGATGCAGCAGAACGAATTTAAAATACTAGTAGTCGATGATGAAGAGAAAATAGTCGAGGTTGTAAAGTCCTACATGGAGGCAGGAGGATATAAGGTTTATGCTGCGTATGACTGCAAGGGAGCGCAGGAGATTTTCGACAAGGTTAATCCGGATCTGCTTATTCTGGATCTGATGCTGCCTGATATGTCGGGGGAGGAGCTTTGCACAAAGCTTCGCAAAAGGTCAAGGATACCGATAATCATGCTCACAGCTAAAATTAACGAAACAGATATACTAAATGGATTTGGTATTGGGGCAGATGATTATATTACAAAGCCATTCAGTGCAAAGCAGCTGGTTGCAAGGGTAAAGGCTCTTTTGCGAAGAAGTGCTCAAGAGGTTATACCTCTTACTGACGTTCTAACATTTAACGAAGGAGATTTGAATATTGACTTGCTGAAGCATGAAGTGAAAAAGCAGGGAGAAGTGGTAAGCCTGACTCCAAATGAGTACAAGCTGCTTACGGCTATGGCTAAGTATCCCCAGAAAGTATTTACCCGTGAAGAGCTTATAATCCTGGCTCTGGGTGAGGAGTTTGAAGGTTTTGACAGGACAATCGACTCACATATAAAGAATCTGAGGCAGAAAATTGAGACTGATACAAAAGACCCTAGATATATTATAACTGTTCATGGAGTCGGTTATAGATTCGGTGGTGAGTGATATAAAAGTTACTTTGCAGGGAGGGATATATGATGATAGAAAAAGCAAAGGTTATTTCGGTTAATGGACAAAAGGCAAAAGTGCAAATCAAACGTAGCAGTGCATGCGGTGAAAACTGTGCCGGCTGCAAAGGCGGCTGTGCTCCAATAAATACTTATGTAGAAGCGGTAAACACAGTTAACGCAGTATCCGGGCAGGAAGTGGAAATAGAAATGAGCACGAAGGTATTCATGAATGCAATAATTCTTAATTATGTCCTCCCACTGATTATGCTGATAATAGGAATATTTGCAGGAAGCGCTTTGGTGGACGGCTGGAATTTAAGCATTTCAGGGGACTTTCTTGGTATCCTGCTTGGTTTCGGACTTATGGCTATATCCTACACTCTGACATATTTCATCGACAAGCAATATAAGAAAAATGGTAAAGTAAGATTCATGATAAAGAGAGTCTGTTAATTTCAAATGAGAAAAATGCCCATTGTATTACAAGCCGGCAAGTGTGCCGGCTTTATTCATATACCGAGTATTAATAGAAAATCGTACAAATATCCGAGCAGTATTCCAAATACCAGGAAGTAAGCAATATATAATCCTATTGCCTTTTTTTTCATAATCACGGCTAACCCCGCAATCACACCTGCACTTGTACCGGGGCCCGTTATCATGAAGGCAAGAAGTGCTCCTTGGCTGGCACCTCCTGCTATAAGAGCATTTATTATGGGAATGGAGGATGAACCGCTGACAAATAGGGGTAATCCTACAAGAGCCATTAATGGTACTGCGAATTTATTGTCTGTTCCCAGGTATTTCGTAATTACTTCTGCCGGGACGAATCTGTTTATCAGGAAACCTATTGCGGCGAATATTGCAAAGTATAATAGAACTTGTTTTATACCTACTTCATAGAATACTTTAAAGAGCTCCTTTAATTTGTATTTTTCTATAAAGCTCCCGGCTTTTTCATATATGTTATCGGCCGAACAACAGACTGCCTCTGAGGCTGCACTGATGCAGCAGTAAGAAGAAGCAGGCAATATGACCCTAGGCTGTGAACAGCTGCATGCTTCTGCAGGCTTTGGAGCACAACAGGATGTGACTTCTTTTTTTTCTGTGAATCTTGCTTGGTTTTCCAAAAACCTTGTATTTTCCTCAATGAAATGTGTGATATAGCCTGAACCAATACCAATAATCAATGAAGAGGCAGTAAGCGCTACGGCAAACTTAACACTTATTATTCCGGAGATAAATATGAATCCATCCGGACTCATTAAAGGGGATGATGTGAGAAATGCCATTATCGGTCCCCAAGGCAGGGCTGTTGTCAGCATTGAAACTATAACAGCCATGGTTCCGCAAGCGCAGAAGGGGGTGAATGCGCCGAAGGCAACACTTCCGGTTATAGAAACACCGGCTTTTTTCATAAGTACTTTTCTTAGTTTTTCCGGGGCTGCATATACTTTCACAGCTGCAGCTGTTAGTATGCCGAAGACAAGGACAGGAGCATTATGGAGCAATGTGCCGGCAACATAGCTGATGGTTTCCTTCAAAAGATTAATCATTATACTTCCTCCTGAATTAATCGTAATTTTACGATATATTTATTTAAAAAAATTAAACCGCTATTTTTTGCAGTTGCATTCCGTCTGGATCAAGTCATCCGAAAGTCCTTTAATGAAGTTATTGATTATTTCTCCGTTCAAAAAGAAACAGGTCCACTGTCCCCTTTTCTCCTTGTAAATGATTCCGGCATCCAGAAGCACTTTTATATGCTGTGATACCGTTGATTGAGCGAGCCCTGTAGCATTTACCACATCACCGACGCTTATGCCGTTTTCATAGTATTCAATCCTGTTACAGCAAGTACCTATTGATCTGTTTTTCAGTGATTTGACTATCTGGTATCTGACTTCGTTTCCCAAAGCATTACAGATTTTTGATATATTCATGTAATCAACCCCTATATCGTTTTTCTACGATATATCATATCGTAAATTTACGATGATGTCAATAGGAAACTATAAATAATTTTATATTGCATCTAGTTCTATATAGAGGATTGCAAATATAAGTGTTAATTTGGCGTTTATTTATGTAATATATATTGACGGTATGGAGGTATTAGCATATATTAAATATAGATATATATCTATATAGGGGGGATAAAGTGAATCAGGATTATAATGCTAATGCAAGAATTATCAAAGCACTTTCAGATCCAAGCAGGCTTAAGATAGTTGATATTTTGTCCTGCGGCGAAATGTGCGCCTGTGATATATTGGAGCATTTTGACTTTACTCAGCCAACGCTTTCACATCATATGAAGGTATTGATGGAGTGTGGTATTGTGGAATACAGAAAAGAAGGGCTGTGGAACTATTATTCATTGAATGGCACAAACTGCAATAAGCTTATATTGTTTCTTATGAGCCTTATTACAGATACAGATGATTGCATCTGTAAAGAGAAAAACAGATGCGGATGTGAGTAAGGGGGAAAATAATTGAACAATAAGAAAAAGTCAATAAAAATGGATAATGAAGCCCTTGGTTTTTTTGCCAAGTATCTGACAGTGTGGGTTGCAATATGTATAGCTGCGGGTGTCATTCTGGGGCAGGTACTGCCGATAGTGCCGGAAACCCTGAGTAAATTTGAATATGCAAATGTATCAATACCTGTAGCGATACTTATCTGGCTGATGATATACCCGATGATGCTTAAGATTGATTTCTCAAGTATAGTTAGTGCAACAAAAAAGCCAAAGGGCCTTATAGTTACCTGTGGTACAAATTGGCTGATCAAGCCGTTTACCATGTATGCAATAGCTGCATTTTTCTTCCATGTAGTATTCAAAGCCCTGATTCCTGCTGAATTGGCCAAGGAATACCTGGCAGGAGCAGTACTTTTGGGTGCGGCCCCCTGTACGGCAATGGTATTCGTATGGAGCCATCTTACGAAGGGAGATCCTGCTTATACCCTAGTGCAGGTAGCAGTAAATGATTTGATACTCCTTGCAGCCTTTACCCCTATAGTGGCTTTTCTGCTTGGTGTCAGTGATGTTGCTGTTCCATATGATACATTATTCCTGTCGGTTATATTATTTGTGGTAATACCTTTGGCAGGGGGCTATTTCTCGAGGAAGTATATAATTAAGAACAAAGGCTTGGACTACTTTAACAACGTATTTTTAAAGATGTTTGACAATACCACAGTAATAGGTTTACTGCTTACATTAATTATTATTTTCTCATTCCAGGGAGAAATCATATTGAATAATCCGCTGCATATAGCACTTATAGCCGTACCGTTGACAATACAGACCTTCCTTATATTCTTCCTGGCTTACGGCTGGGCAAAGGCATGGAAGCTTAAGCATGATATAGCAGCTCCGGCCGGGATGATAGGGGCAAGCAATTTCTTTGAGCTTGCAGTTGCAGTGGCAATTTCATTGTTCGGACTTGAATCAGGTGCGGCATTGGCTACTGTTGTAGGGGTACTGGTTGAGGTTCCGGTTATGCTTACATTGGTAAAGATTGCAAACAACACAAGGCATTGGTTCCCTGAAGCTCAACATGTATCTCAGTCCGTGCAGGAAGCACTGAGGGAGGCAGCCATGACTGCCAAAATCAAAAAAAATAATAGAAAGAAAAGGTGTGAATAGTAGTGATAGCTGATATGCACAGTAATCTGAAAAAGGCTGGAGTATCTCCTTGGCTGTATGACTATATCAGACAAAGAGGGGATTCAATGAATGTAACCTTGAGACTGTCTTTGCATGGGTGATGAGTGGCTTATGAAGAACCATCTGGATTGATGGGAAAACCTGAAAACTTAGAGAAATTTACTGCATTTTTGGTTCGGGATATTGTATTATACATTGATAATGATGTTCTGAAAGAATACCTGGATAAGAATAAGATGCTCATAAATATAGAGGGCTATGGGCGTCATTTGTTTGAGATTAAGGAGGAACCATGAATGAATAATAGAAAGGTTATGAGCGGGAACTGCTGCTCCTGCGGATCAGAATGCTGCGGTGGAGAAGCATCTAAGCAGATAAATAAAAGGCAAGTGGTTATTGATTTTCTATATCTTGATTTGAGCGTCTGTAAATGGTGCCAGGGTACAGATAAAAGCCTTGAAGAAGCCTTGAATGATATTTCCAATGTATTGCAGGCATCCGGTATTGAGGTTGTTGTGAACAAAATCAATGTTACCAGCGAAGAACTGGCAATAAAACATAGATTCATCAGTTCCCCTACAATCCGTGTAAATGGCAGGGATATTCAAATGGAAGTCAGGGAGAAGCTGTGTGATTCCTGCGGTGATCTGTGTGGTGACAGCGTAGATTGCCGTGTATGGGTATACAATGGAGAAGAGTATACAATACCACCAAAAGCCCTGATAATCGAAGGCATTCTGAAAAGTATATATGGTGGGGAAACTGCAGTATGTGAGGATACAGAGTATACACTGCCGGAAAACTTGAAAAAGTTTTATAAATCGATGAATCAGAAAAACAAAATCAATGATAATAATAAAAAAAGTTCATGCTGCGGAAGTGGAGAAAATAAATGCTGCTAAAGGCATAAATCCTTTGCAGTTCTGGGATTTGTATTCCTATTGGGAGAGGTGAAATCAATGAGCTATATTACTCAGATATTCAGCTGGTTAAATGCTCAGCTGCTTAAAATGGCATGGTTGTCGGAGCTGGTTGAAGCTCTGGTGGAGAAGGTATTTGGCCTATCCGTCGAAACAAGGCTTGGAGGAAGCATTCACTTTTTTATTTATGATGTAATTAAGATATTTATACTTCTGTCAGTACTCATATTTGCAATATCCTATATACAGAGCTATTTTCCGCCCGAGAAGACCAAGAAAATACTTGGT
>Ga0208695_1000872_pt1 | contig 28813 bp, 27 predicted proteins | sample AD_UKC111_MetaG_FD_184449 | JGI IMG/M metagenome (GOLD analysis project Ga0208695, IMG submission 184449) | Active sludge microbial communities of municipal wastewater-treating anaerobic digesters from Hong Kong - AD_UKC111_MetaG (SPAdes)... | ecosystem: Engineered > Bioreactor > Anaerobic >...
AAGCTCAAAATCACCAACTACTTCAATATATGTTGTTCCAGCTGCAGCTCCCATATTCCCTGTCTCATTAAATCTTAAAATAAAATCTTCCCCTAAAGTCACTTTCGCAATTTCAGATGCCTTAACTCCATAAATTGTACAAGAAGATATACTGTTATCACATATCCTAAAACCAACATAACTAGAATCTGGTCCATATTCAACAGCCTCTACCCTATATTCATATTTAAAAGTAGGCTTTTGATTATCTTCTAACAAAGCTACTCTTTTTAAAGACAAAATTATACTATCCATTTCTTTAAGAATTTCCTCTTGCGGACTATCACTCACTCCATAGGCAATTGCTGAAATTGTTTCAACCCCACAAGAACTAGAAAATATACCTGGTTTTTGTGTATCAGAGTTTCTACAAACTATTAAATCTCCCTTGATATCATTTAACTTAGAAGGTTTAGAAGCTCGTCTAAACTTCCCATCACCAAACTCTTCGAAAGTATCAAACATAACAAGATTAACACTGTTTATATACTCTTGAGTAAAATTTGAATCAGGATATCCACAGACAAAACTAGAATTACAATCTAAACACATTTCAAAATTAATATAGTATTGAGGATTTTCAATTAAAGAAAGTATCAGTTTGTGACTATCACAAACCTCTTTGTGTGTTACACTATCTATATGACAGCTGCTTTTATCTTCCGCTATTTCCCAATTTTGTGGATATTGAAGAGTAAATCCTACTGTCCACCCAGGATTATTAAATTCAAAAGTTTTAAGGGAATTCTCTGTTTCTTCAATCTCTTCTGGTTTTTCTTCCTCTTCTAAATCTGCTTCATCATCAATAGGAGAGGAATCTGTTTTATCAGTAAGAGATAGGTATACAATTAATCCAACTAGAAGAACTAAAATAAATATTAATATGTAAATTAGGATATTACTCTTTTTCTTTGGTTTAATTTCATCTACTTTTGTTTGAAGTTCACTATTACTAACAAAAGGTTTCGACTCAGAGGAATTAACTTCTAGATTATTAGTATCTTCCATGCTTTTAATACTTAACTTAATATATTTAAAGTATATATAAAATAATTCACATAAACAACTATTAAAATTCTTGCAAACTGTATTTAAGAAAAACTAACTCTATCGTTGTATTAAAGAAAATAAGTAAGAAATATATCTTTAAATAATATTAAAGAAACAATATAATAAAATATGCTTGGAGAACAAACAGAACAACCATTTAGTGCAACAGAAGAAACACTTAAAATAGCTAAAGAAAGTGGTCTGGAAGATATTATAAAAGAAGTTTCAAATGAGCAAAACATCAATAACCCAAACACACTTTTTGATATTCCCATTCCTCTTGAATTAATTGAAGAAGATAAATCTCAAATTACTGTAGATGAAAGTATAAAAGGACCATTAAATGAGCTATTAGAGATAATAAAAGATAAGGAAAAAGGAAAAGAATATCCATTCCTTTTAACAGGCTCTTTGAAAGATGAAAATGCAATGATTAAAGATATGAAGTTTACATTCAATATACAATATCTTAAGAACAACTTTGCTGAAATTAATCCTGAACTACTGCAAGAAGGTATACAAAATGGAATAAAGAATAATTATGATACATATATCATCTGTCATACACATCCTAATATACCAGATGAAGAAAAACAAAAAATGTTAGCAAGTAAAATATCTCCCCAGCTCAGAGAGAAGTTCGGAATAAAAGAGGCAGGATTAAATCTTTCATTACAAGACCTAAGACAGTTAGTAGCTTTCAATTACAGATTAAAAGACAAACTACCTCCTAGTGCAACAGTATGCATGGCTGTTTTAATGTATGATGGAACATTTGAGGCAGTATATATTGAAGATGGAAAGTTTAAAAGGAAAAGGATAGGAATTTGATATAATCATATGTTTAGCTCTAAGTAGATTATAATAATGCCAAAATACTATGTGTCAGCAATAGTACCTGCCTTTAATGAAGAAAAAACTGTATTCAATGTAATATCAACATTACAATCCTCATCTCTAATCAATGAAGTTATATGTATTAATGATGGCTCTAGTGATAGAACAAAGGAAATATTAGAAAGGTTTAAAAATGATAAAAAGGTTAAGGTAATAAACTTAGATAAAAACAAAGGAAAAGGAAATGCTCTAGCAGTTGGAATTAAACATTCTAAAGGAGACATACTCCTTTTTATTGATGCAGACCTTATAAACCTAACAAAAGATCATATATACTCCCTTCTAGAACCATTACTACAAGGAACTCATAGAGCTGTACTTGGATATATATCAGGAAAAGGAAATAGAAATATTGTTGCTGATTTAACAGGTCAAAGAGCATATTTTAAAAAAGATTTAGAACCATATGTAGATGAAATATCAAAAACCAGATTTGGTGTAGAAACATATTTAAATAAATTATTTAAAGCTGAAGATACAATAAAAGTCCCTCTGCATAATTTAAAAGGATTGTTTAAATATGAGAAACAAAGAGCTGATATTGCATTAAAAGAATATTTAAAAGAAGGTGTTGAAATAGCAAAGGTAATAGGTAATACAGAAATAATATCAGATGAAGATATGAAAGTATTACAGAAGATTCTAAATATTAGTGATATAACTACCCTTAAGAAATATCTGAATAAAATATCTAACTTAAAGATTAAGAATAGTCTGCAAAAATATTTTAATCAGTATGTAGATATAATTAGAAAGATATATCCATAGGATAGTATGCTGTTTTATTATCTTTTTATCAGCTCTTACTCTTCAAACTTCTTCCAGAACTTTTCTGCATCCTTGTATGATTTATTCATTCTAAATCCATAGACTAATGAACTAATACCTGCAATACAAAGAAATGCCCCAACTAAATAACTTAAAAGATCAGGAAATATAAATATGAGTACTGCAAAAAGTATTAATGCTATACCATTAAATGTAAGCATGGAGGTTATATCTTTTACTGTATCTTTAATAGGATTCATATGTTTAAATAAAACAAATTAAATATAAGTATATTATATATTATTCCTCTAATGGTACAAACTCTTTCTTAGTTGCACCACATAAGGGACAATACCAACTATCAGGTATATCTTCAAAAGGAGTACCTGGCTTTATACCAGATTCAGGATCTCCCTTTTGTGGATCATATATATACCCACATACAGTACATTTATATTTTTGCATATAAGTGTAAATTAAAAATAAATAAAATTATCTCTTTTGAGAATTCTCAACATCTTTTTTCTCTGATTTCCCCTTCTCATCTAATTTCTTCTTAACAGCAAAGAAATATACTAAAGAAACTATTAACCCAAAACCTGTAAAACCACCTACTATTAATATAACAAGCCATACAGTCCTATCCTTAAAATCCTTCTCATCCCTATTTATACAATCAACTATCATAACAATATTAAATACAAGAGAAGCAATAATAAAAGCAAAAACAAAGAAGAACAAAAAGAAAATAACAGTAATAACAGAACCATTTAAATTATCACATCTACACTGACATTCTCTATTAGTATTTATTGCTTTCTCACCTTGAGAATCATATAAAACAGGCTGATCATACTCATAATCAAGGTTAAACTCTTCTTCGTTTGTTAACTCTTGTGTTTGAGCATATATTCTACCTGCAGAAACTAAAGAAAAGAATAAAACAAAGATAGAAACAGTACCAAGAGCTCTCTTTATATTTTTACTCATTTTTATGCATTTAGATATTAATACTATATAGTATACAAAAAAAAGAGCATTGTAAAATCTTAAGAGTATATAGAAGGGAGAGAGCTAAGCCCTCTCCCTGTACAACTTACTCCTTTATCTCTACCTTCTTAGGCATATACTCTTTTGCCTTAGGAAGTTTAATAAGTAAAACACCATCCTTTACAGAAGCCTCTGCTTTATCAGCATCAATTACAGTTGGCAGATTAAATACCTGCTCAAACTGACTCTCAAGACTTCTAAAGTAATACTTTTTCTTCCCTTCTTCTTTTTCTTCTTCTTTCTTCTCTCCTCTAATTCTTACTGTATCTCCATCTAGCTCAATTGTAATATCCTTCTTAGATATACCAGGCATAGCCATTTTTACAAAGTAATTATCTCCTTCCTCCCATACATCTGCCATTAATGTATTGTAGCTTGGCATAATTGATCTATTTACTAATGAATCAAATACAGAAGGAAGTGTAAAGAAATCATCAATTATATTTCTTACAGGAGAGTAAGATGTTGTAGCTAATTCTTTGTTTGTATTTTTTCTTCTTTTAGTCTCCATAAGCACACTAAGTAACAATTTAGATAAAAGAGTAGCTCTCCTCAATCTTTTAAAAGCCGAGGAGACATGGCTTTCTTAGTGACTTACAACCACAATACTGAATTGATATTCAGTATTACCTGACCTGCATCAGGTAAACGCAATTTTTAAATTGTTAAAATTGCTTGTGGCATTAGATGAAGCCACTAAAAGAAGATTGTCCTCTTCATATACTACCAACTTTTACAAGTTAAATAGTATATAAAGGTGAACAAGACAAAGGAAAATCTGTAGAAATTACTTGGAAATAACCAAGAAATCTCAAACAGACTCCTTAGTCATTGTCCTATTAGCAATGTAGCATATTGAGTGCTAATTGTCAAGAGGTATATAACTTATTTTTTCTCAAAAACTATCTTACCGTCCTTTACTGTTGCAAAAATAGTATCTCCTTTATTAAATTTCCCTTCTAGCAATGCATCTGCTAAAGGATTCTCTACTACATTTTGAATTACTCTTTCCATAGGTCTTGCACCAAATTCAGGATCATAACCAATACTAGCAACAAGCTCAATTACACTATCATCAAATTCAATCTCCATACCTTGAGCTTTTACTAAACCTTTAACATCTTCTAAAAGTATTCTTGCAATTTCTTTAATCTGTTTTTTATCTAAGCTCTTAAAAACAATAATGTCATCAAGCCTATTAAGAAATTCAGGCTTAAAATATGATTTAAGATCTGCCATTAACTCTTCTTTTAACTTGTTCCAATCCTTTTCTCCCTTTTTTACAAACTCTTGTATTTTGTTTGCACCAATATTACTTGTTGCAATAATAATAGTATTTTTAAAACTAACTGTTCTTCCCTGCGCATCAGTAAGTCTTCCATCATCAAGAACTTGAAGAAGAATATCAAAAACATCACTGTGAGCTTTTTCAATCTCATCTAAGAGTATTACACAGTATGGTTTTCTTCTAACAGCCTCTGTTAACTGTCCTCCCTCTTCATAACCAACATATCCTGGAGGAGAACCAATAAGTCTGGATACAGAGAACTTCTCCATATACTCACTCATATCTATACGAATAATTGCATCTTCATCACCAAATATCTGCTTAGCCAATGCTTTTGCAAGCAATGTTTTTCCTACACCAGTAGGTCCCATAAAAAGAAAGGAAGCAATAGGCTTTCGTGGATCTTTAAGCCCTACTCTAGACCTTCTTACTGCCTCTGAAACTGCTTTTACAGCTTCATCTTGACCTACAACTCTTTGATGTAGTGTTTCTTCAAGCTTAAGAAGTCTATCCCTTTCTTCCTCACACAGCTCTGTTACAGGAATACCTGTTGCTCTTGAAAGAACCTCTGCTACATCTTCTGTCTTAACAACTGGTGTACCAGTTCCTTTTACCTTATTCCATTTCTCAACAAGTGGTTCAAGCTTAGTTTTAAGTTTCTCAATCTCCACTTTTATCTCAGCTGCTTTCTCATAATTACCACTCCTTGTGAGAGCTTCTCTCTCTTTCTCCATACTCTCAATCTTTCTTTTTAACTCTCTTAACTCTTCAGGCTCAGAAGACACTTCCAGCTTAACCTTACTTGCAGCTTCATCAATTAAATCAATTGCTTTATCTGGTAAGAATCTGTCTTGTATATACTTTTCTGATAGTACAGCAGCAGCAGTTATTGCCTCATCAGAAATCTTTACTCTATGGTGAGCCTCATATCTATCTCTTAAACCTCTAAGTATTTCAATTGTTTGATCTACAGTAGGTTCTCCTACAAGTACTATTTGGAATCTTCTTTCAAGTGCTGCATCTTTCTCAATATACTTTTTATACTCACTTAGTGTAGTTGCTCCAATGATTTGTATATCTCCTCTTGCAAGTGCGGGTTTAAGCATATTAGATAAATCCATTTGTCCTTCAGGAGCACCACTTCCTACAATTGTATGAAGTTCATCTATAAAAAGAATTGTATCTCTCCCTGACTTTTCTAGTTCTTTAAGAACTTTTTGTATCCTTTCCTCATACTCTCCTCTGTGACTAGCTCCAGCTATTAGGGAGGCAATATCCAGTTCTTTTACATTTTTATGAAGAAGTACATCAGGTACATTACCTGTAACAATACGATATGCAAGACCCTCTGCAATTGCAGTTTTACCTACCCCTGGCTCTCCTATTAAAACGGGATTATTCTTTTTTCTTCTGCAAAGAATTTGTATAACTCTTGTTATTTCATCACTTCTCCCTATAACAGGGTCTATTTTCCCCTCTCTTGCAAGTTTAGTTAAATCCCTTGAATATTTATCAAGTGTAGGAGTAACAGATGACTTCTCAACTTTTTCTCCAGTTTCATCTCCTTCCCCCACAACCTTTACTACGGCTTGTCTTGCCTGTGTAAGGGTTATTCCATACTTCTCAAATATCTGTGCAGCAATACCCTCCCTTTCTTCTATAAGACCAAGAAGAATATGTTCACCTCCAATATAGTGATGGCCAAGCTCCTGAGACTCATAAAATGCCAGCTGTAAAACTTCCTTTGCCCTTGGAGTAAGTCCTGGAGTACCATGTGTAATTCCTTCATCACTTCCAATTACTTCACTCAGCTGATCTTGCAGTAGCTCATTATCAATCTTTAGCTCTTTAAGTACTCTCACAACAACATCATCATAGTTTACAGCAGCCCACAGTAAATGTTCTGTATCAATATTTCTACTTCCACTATCAACAACCTTCTCAGCTGCCATTTGTATAATATCCTTAGCTCTTTGTGAAAAATATGCCGATATATCTACTGATTCTTCTGACATAATCATAAAAAAATAAATTAAAACCTACAAGAATATATATCACTTAATCACCATCAGTCAATTGAAACTGACTGTTATACAATGATGCATAAGACCCTTTCTTCTTAAGAAGTTCTTCATGTTTACCCTTCTCCACAATATTACCATGATCCATTACAAGAATAAGGTCCGCATTTCTTATAGTTGAGAGTCTGTGAGCTATTACAAATGTTGTTCTTCCTTTTGTAAGATTATCCATAGCTTTTTGAATTAGAAGTTCAGTTCTTGTATCTACAGAGCTGGTTGCTTCATCTAAAATAAGCATAGGAGGATTTGCAAGCATTGCTCTTGCAATTGTAAGGAGCTGTTTTTCACCCTGCGATATATTATCTGCCTCTTCATTTATCACGGTATCGTATCCCTCAGGAAGAGTACGTATAAAGTGGTCAGCATATGCACCTTTTGCTGCCTCAATAATTTCATCTTCCGTTGCATCAGGTTTAGCATACGCAATGTTTTCCTTGATAGTGCCATTAAAAAGCCATGTATCCTGTAATACCATACCAAAAAGCCTTCTTACATCCTCTCTTCTTATATCTTTTATATCTATCCCATCAATCTTAATACTTCCATTGTGAATATCATAAAATCTCATTAAGAGATTAACCATCGTTGTTTTACCTGCACCCGTAGGACCTACAATTGCTACCTTCTGCCCTGCTTTAATATCTGCACTGAAACCTTTAATAATTACTCTATCAGGGTTATATCCGAATTTAACATTCTCAAACTTAATATTTCCTTTTACATTTTTAATTTCTTTAAACCCCTTAGCAGTTTCCTTCTCCTCTTCTTCACCTAAAAATTCAAATACTCTCTCAGCGGCAGCTGCCATAGACTGAAAGATGTTTGAAATATTAGCAGTCTGTGCAATAGGCTGTGTAAACTGGTTCATATACTGCATAAATGCTTGTATATCCCCGATATTTATTCTCCCTTCTATTGCGAATTTACCTCCAAGTACAGCTATTGCTACATATCCACCATTGCTAATTACATTCATAATAGGGAGAAGAAGTCCTGCTAAAAATTGTGATTTCCATGAGCTGTTATAAAGCTTTTCATTTATCATATCAAATTTCTCAATAGACCTCTTTTCACCGTTAAAAGCCTTAACAATAACATGACCTCCATACATCTCCTCAATATGGCCATTTATTTCTCCAAGATACTCCTGATGAGCAATAAATAACTTCTGGGATTTTTTTACAATGAAAGAAATAAGGAGTGCACTTACTGGAAGAATAACAAGAGCTATAATAGTAAGAACAGGATTAATACTAAACATCATAATTAAAATACCAATAATCATAGTAACAGATGTAATTATCTGTACAATTCCTCGACTTAATGTCTGACTTATTGTATCAACATCATTTGTCATTCTACTTAGCACATCTCCATATGCATGAGTATCAAAATATTTAAGAGGAAGTTTAGATATCTTAGCAAATATCTCTTTTCTTAGTTTATATGTTACCTTTTGTGTAATTCCTGACATTATCCATTCGACAATGTAAGAAAATACTGCACTAGCAAAATATATACCAACAAGAAGCACTATTTTACTCCCAATATAATCAAAATCCATGGAAGGTTTAACAGAAAGGTCCATACTTTCAACTTTATCCAATATATCCTTAGGTATTTTGTCCAATTTATCCTGTGGAAGCTGTTTTAATACATCAGCTCCCTTAGTTCCTTGAGGTAGTACATAGCCCTGTGGAAGATTTTTCATAACCTCGTCATAAACAGTAATATGGATATAATCATCAACAATCTGGTTTGTTATACTTCCCAATATCTTAGGACCAATAATAGAGAATGTCGTACTTGCAATAGCAAGAATAAAGACAAGAATAAAACCTTTAGTATATGGAGATAGGTATTTTATAAGTCTTTTAATTGTACCCTTAAAATCTTTTGCTTTCTCACCTCCTCGCATCATTCCCATACCAGCACCTCGTGGTCGTGAATGAGTACTGCCTAGATTTTGATTTTTTTGTGTATTATCCATTTTCTTCAATCTCCTTCTGAGATAATTGAGATAATGCAATCTCTCTATACACCTTACATGTTTTAAGCAAGTCTTTATGCTTACCTACACCAACAATTCTTCCCTCATCAAGAACAACTACCTGATCTGCATTAATAGTCATACCAATTCTTTGGGCAACAATTATTACAGTTGCATCTTTTGTTTCTTTCCTTAAATCTCTATACAACTTTGAAGATGTTTTAAAATCCAAAGCAGAGAAGCTATCATCAAAAATATAAATATCAGGATTGATAAGCATTGCTCTAGCAATCGAAAGCCTTTGCTTTTGACCACCTGAGACATTAGTCCCTCCCTGTGCAATAGGATAGTTATACTTCTCTTCAAGTTTTGAGATAAACTCAATGGACTGAGATATTCTTGCAGCTTTTTCCATCTCTTCGTCAGTTGCTTGAGGATTTCCATACTTAATATTTGATTCAATTGTTCCAGAAAAAAGAACTCCCTTCTGAGGTATGTACCCTATTCTTTTTCTTAAATCTTTTTGTTTCATATCCTTAACATTAATACCATCTACAAGAAGCTGTCCTGAAGTTACATCAAAAAATCTTGGTATTAAATTCACAACAGTAGACTTTCCACTCCCTGTTCCTCCAATTATTGCAGTAGTCTCTCCTGGTTTCGCAGTAAAAGAAATATTGTATAGAACGGGGACATCAGCATCTGGATATTTAAATGTAACATTCTTAAACTCAACAAGACCTTTAGCTTTTTCCTTCAGCTTTTTAGGATTCTTAGGATCAAGTATAGATAATTTTGTATCTAAAACCTCCGATATCCTCCTTATAGAAACAGAGGCACGAGGAACAATGATAAAGATAATGGAAATCATTAGAAATGACATAATAACCTGCATAGCATACTGCATAAACGCCATCATATCCCCAATATATAAATTATTTTCCTCGATTAAGTGTGCCCCAACCCATACAATCAATATTGTAGTCATATTAAAGACAAACATCATTACAGGCTGCATCATACCGAGTACTCTATTAACAAAAAGATGTACCTTAGACAGTTGCTTATTCAATTCATCAAAATTCTCAGCCTCATACTTCTGTCTGTTAAATGCCCTTATAACTCTAATACCTGTGAGATTTTGTCTAGTAAAAAGATTCAACTTATCAATTAACTTCTGCATAAGTTCAAATTTAGGCACAGCAAACACAAACAAAAAGATAATTAAGGTAGTAAGAACACCAACAGCAATAGCCATAATCCATGTCATTGACGGAGCAATAGTATATGCCTTTTGTACAGCACCTATACCCATAATTGGGGCAGCAAGAACAACTCTCATTGCCATTATTAAAACCATTTGTATCTGCTGAATATCATTTGTAGATCTAGTAATAAGAGATGCAGTAGAGAATTTGTTAAATTCTGCCAAAGAAAAAGACTCAACCTTACTAAACACATCTCTTCTAACAGTTTTAGAAAATCCTGACCCTATCTTAGATGCCAAGTATCCATTAATTACTGCACAAATTGCACTAAGTGCAGTAACACCAAGCATCTTAAGACCAGTGGCCCATATAAAATCCAAATCTTTAGCAATAATCCCTTTGTTAATAATGTTGGCCATATAGTCAGGCAGTCTAAGACTTGCCATAACCTGAACATACGTCAATCCAATAAGGATAATAATCTGTAAAATATATGGTTTCAAATATTTAAATAGCTTTATCATTTTTATTACTTTCTAATACAGAACAACAAGTATAGAATAATTTAAGAAGTTTTTCAAAGAGGTTTTTACATTGACAATACAATATAAAAATTCCATAATTCAATATGATTAAAAATGCTATACATATTGAGAATTTCTCAAAATCTTTTGGAAGTCTTAAAGCAGTTAATAACCTCTCATTTGATGTAAATAAGGGAGAAATATTTGCATTCCTTGGAAGTAATGGCTCAGGAAAGACAACAACTATTAGATGCCTTTTAAAAATATATCAGCCTGATACAGGAGAACTCTTAATCAATGGGCAACCATACTCTGAAGATATAAATACAGAAATTGGATATCTCCCTGAAGAAAGAGGTATGTACAAAGATGTAGAGGTATTAGATATCCTAATATATACTGCTGTACTACGAGGTCTGAGTCAAGAGGATGCTAAAAAAAAATCTCTAAAGTATCTTGAATTGGTTAACTTAATAGAAGATAAAGATAAAAAAGTATCACAGCTAAGCTCTGGTATGCAACAAAAAGTTCAGCTTGGAATTGCAATAATACACACTCCGCATCTCTTAATACTAGATGAACCTTTCAAAGGTCTAGATCCTCTTAATCGTCAGCTTTTTATCGATATTCTTTTAGATATGGCTAAACAAGGAACAACAATACTATATAGTACACATGTAATAGATGAAGCTCAAAAAATGGCAAATAGTTTACTTATAATTGATAAAGGAGAAAAGATTGAATATGGAAAAATTGAAGAAGTGAGAAAAAAATATGGGTCAAATACATTAATGATATCATTTATAGGTAAAAAACCTTTAAGAGATGGTAAAACGTACACAAGTACAGTTTACAACAGTAGTGCAGAAGTAACTCCTAAATCACAATGCAATACTGATGATGTTATAAAAGAACTAATCGATAATGGTACAAATATCCTTGAGCTAAAAGTTGATTATCCTTCTTTAAATGAGATATTTATAGAATCAGTTAAGAAACATGAAAAATAAAAAATTTTGGACGGTAGCTAAATATGAATTTACACAAACAGTAAAAAAACCATCCTTTTGGCTTTCTACACTCTTTCTTCCCATATTTATTGCAGTTATCTCTTTTGTAACAGGTTATGCAACAGTAGAAAGTACAAAAAAATTTGAATCAGGATCAGTAGAGGATTTTGAAATAATATATATACTTGATAACGCAGATATAATAGATACTTCAGTTATTACTCCACCATTTGAGGAAGTTAGAGATTATAGCAAGGTACTAGAAGAGGTTAAAAATGATCCAACAAAATTGTTAGTAGTAATACCTAAAAACTTCTTAGAAGTACTTAGTTACGATCTGATATATAAAAAGAATCAAGAGACAATAACAGGTTTAACAACTTCTTCTGTTATAAATAGCTTGCTTAAACAAAGTGCTGCTATAAGAATAAATGACCCAATGCAGGTAAAACTACTTACATCTAATCCTACATCAATTATAAAAAGCTTTGATGAAAATGGCAATTTAGTAGAACAAAATTTTGGGCAGTATTTAATTCCAATAGCTTCAATGTCTGTATTTTTTATAGCAGTATTTATCTCCTCAAGCTTCCTACTTCAGAGCGTATCAGCAGAGAAGGAGAATAGAATGATTGAGACAATGTTGTCCATAGTTGATAAAAAGTCCCTAATGCTAGGAAAAATAATAGGTCTTACAGGAGTAGTCATTGTTCAGCTTCTTGTCTGGGTTGTATTGGGTATTGGTGGATATATACTTATACAAAACAGATTGGGTATATCCATACCTATTGATTTAAATCATCTAAACACATCAATTATTCCAATTAATTTGTTCTTAATTTTATCTGGATTTATACTTTTTGCAGCAATTATGACAGGTACTGGTGCTGTAGGTACTGGTGCACAGGATAGCAGGAATTTATCATCAATATTTATTGTTCTTGCAATATTTCCGCTATATTTATCCTCTATAATAATGGCAGATCCAGCAGGAAGCATATCACAGTTCTTTACCTACTTTCCGCTTACATCTCATATGATTCTGCTGTTTAGGTATTCATTTAATGCAATCTCAAGCACACAACTAATAGGTGGACTTGTACTTACAACAATTTATGATGTAATTGCAGTATGGATTGCATTTAAACTGTTTGAACTTGGATGCCTTATGTATAATAGAAGACCTACTACCAAAGAGATAATTCAATATTTAAAAACAGGAAAATAGCCTACTCTTCCTTTTTATTCTTTAAGCTCTCAAAGACATGCCCAACTATATAGTGCAGTTCTTCTTTTGAAACTCTTTGCTCAGGATTAGCTGAAAAACCCAATTCTCTTTTTATATCTTCAATCAAAGTACCATAGAGTACCTCTCTTCTTCTTCCACATGTATCAATTCTATTTTCAAGAAGAAAGACATTAGCATCTTTAACAAGCTGTTTAAATTTCTCATTAGAATTAGTAGCTTCATTTACACTCATCAGTCGTCTTGCTTTCTCCATAGTAAGTACATGCCCTGTTACTATAAACATTGTGGTAGCAAGAGGCCTGCAGTTCTCTATAAGCTCACCATTATCTTTAAACCATTCCTTAGGTACATCAACACCCATGTTATTTAGGTATTCGATTTTTTCTTTATCATATTTAGATGAGAATGATGTTTTTCCCTCTCCTTCATATGGAATAATCTCTTCAATATACAACCCCTCAAAATCGTCAGGCTTTATAAATTCAAAATCCTGTAATGGGTCTCTTTCATTACCTTCAAATTCTGTCATATAAATAATTATAATCATTAATTTAATCCTATATTATATACTATCTGTTTTACGCTTTCAATAAATTTATGTATCTAAATAGCTATTATTAAGATACCCCAAATATCTATCCAGAATTTGATCAGTATAAAGATCTCTCATAGAATCACCTGATGAGGTAATTATATGTTCAGGCATATACTCAATACTAAATTCTATACCCCAAATGTCAACCACATCTTTGTTTAATGTCAAAGGAGTCATAGCGGTTATTTTATTTTTCTCCTTATCCACTCTATCAGCTAAATCTATACAAGACAGAAGTAACTTTTCTGCAATATCTTTATTTCTTAAATCTAAAACAGACATAACAGATGGATTTCCTCTTTCCTCTTCATTACTTGGATATACTTTAAAGAACTTCGGAATATTCATCTCACATGAAGAGAATGCAAACGGTTTATCAAAATAATTATCACTCTTCCAGTTGCTGTAGAAATATGTATAACCGCCTGTATAAACACGACTAAACCATCTTGTAATATCAAAAGTCTCTTGTTCTTTTCTATTCACTTTATTTTCAACCGACATTATAAACTAGAAAAATTTAAATTAAAAATCTCTTCTTTTTCTCTAAACTCCTTTCCCTTATTCTCTTTGCATAATTATCCCTCATAGAAATACCTGCCAAATAAATATCAGGCGACATATATGTAAGAATATATGTCTCACCATTAATTACAACCTCTTTAGAAAGAATTGAGAGGGGAATATCCTCAGTAGGAAATACATTGTTAACTTCATTTACAATTCTTATCCCTTTATCAATTAATTCCTAATATACTTCTGGTTTAAACATATGTGTATTCCAAAGCCTTTGACTTGCTTCATAGCTTTTACTATTTTTATCATTCAATTGAAATAACAAAGGAAGAGAATCTTTTGATGTTTGCACAGCAAATGCTCTATCAGACGGATATCTTTGCAGTCCATTATCCTCCCATGAGAATATTATACCTTCACCATATTCAGTATTAACAGCAATGCAAGGAAATTCCAATGTAATATCATCCATTATATTTTCACCACTATTTTCAATAGACATAATATAAAACTATAAAAATAAACAAGGCATTACACCATTTTCCCTATAGTGTTTAAACATGTGTTTATTTAAATCTTTCTTTCTGATAATGTATATAACATGGAAGAAGCAAAAGAAAAAAGTCAGACATCTACAGAGACTGAAACAACAATGACTAGAAGAGAATTCCTAAGAAATAGTACTCTAGGCATAGCAGCATTTGGTGCCGCTCTTGCATTCAGTGGATGCTCCCCAAAAAAAGTATCAGAAACAGAACCTGAAAATGACAATCTTAAAAAAAACATTGAGGAGCTAAACAAACAATATTTTTTACTTGAAAAGGAAATTGGACCATTCTCATACGATAGGTTTAAAAATCAGTACCCAGAATTTGAACAATATATTCCATTTATAAATACAGCATCAGAAAATGCTCAAAGAAGTGATAATGTTAATAAAAATGCAATGAAACTAATAATCTCATCAATAATAACTGCAAATATTAATAACCGAGAAATAAAAGACCCTAATAAAGACCCATATACTCAAAGAACTGGACCAATGCAGTTTTACCCTATTCATTCTAAAATTGCGATAAAAGAAAGATTAAATGATTCTACCGCATACTCTTCAAAAAAATTAGAAGATCCATTTATTAATATATTAATTGGTAAAGAATGTATTCTTTATGTGTTAGAAAAAATGGAAAATGATGGAAAGAATAAAGATATGTTTTCCTTAACACTTGCAGGATATTACGACCAAACATTTAGATTAGTTAATATCGTTAAAAATAATTTAAGTATTGATAATTATAATTATTTAAGATCTAACTATGACTTATACCAGAAAACACTAACTGTCCTGGAAGGAAAAGAAAGTTCAGACAAATCAGCAGAAGAAATTCTCAACAAAGCTGCACAATACTGGCCGGAAACAAAGATTGAAAATTTTAAAAGTGTTTTTATTAACGAAACTGATAAATATTATAATGATGAAAACAATATAAATCCCAAGCTGAGCAAAGCAGAACTCGCAGCACTCTTTGTGGCAGTAGCAATGACTGAAAGCGATGGTGGATTACTAAAAGTCTCATCAGAATCGGGAGCATTAGGATGGTATCAGCTTGTACCTCAATGGCAGCATTTAGAAAACTATAACGCAGAACATGGAACAAATTATACATACGATGACATTTATAACAATGATACAATAAGTATAAAGGTTGGTATATGGACATTAATGAGACACAGAGACAGTATGGATATACAAGAGTGTTTAAGATTCTTTAAAGGTGGTAACACTTTTGGCCAAAATTTAGATGATGGTATATGGTGGAACAGAGTATCATATTCTACACAGAGACTGCTTGGAAGAGATGCTTTAAACATGGGGTATATAGATTATTTTTATAATGGCTATCCTATGGATAAGGATTATTTTCTTAAAAATCCTGAACATATAGGGAATGTACTGACATCTTAATCTACTGAATCAAATCTTTATAATCTTCAATAACAAAATCAGAAAGCTGAAATACAAATTTTTCATTCCATCCTTTGTTAAGTATTCCTATTGTAAATATTCCAGCACCTTTCGCAGACTGCAAACCAAAGAAAGAATCTTCAAATGCTACACATTTATCTTCTGAATACCCAAGATATTCCATTCCCTTTATGTATCCTTCAGGATCAGGTTTCCCCTTAACAACATCAAATCTATCAATTACTTTCTCAAAGTAAGCATATACTCCAAAATGTGCAAGAATATTCTTTACATGATCCTTCCTAGAAGAGGTAATAATTACTTTCCTTTTACTTTTAATTCTACTATCCCTCAAAAAATCTTTAATACCTGGAAGAAGATATATCTCACTGTTCATTCTCTCCTTTATAAGTCTATTCTTGTATTCATAAAACAAATCGTTTAGCTCTTGACTTGAGTACCCGTTAATACCTTTTGAATTTAAATACTCAACAATTCCATTCCTTGATCCTCTTCCTGAAATGTATTTCATAAAATCATCTCTGGTAAAATCAAGGTTAAACATCTCTTTAAATACTAATGCATAAGCATCTACATTAAGCTGATCTAGATTAACTAGTGTGCCATCAAAATCAAACAGTAGCCCTTCTCTCCTACTTATAACATCTCTCACATCATGTAAATGAAACCTACCTTCCTTTACCATACAAAAATCAAATATACTTTAAACCAACGACTTGCCTAACCTCCTCTATAGTTTCATCAGCATTCTTCTTTGCTATTTCTCCTCCCTTTTGAGCAATTTCTAAAACCTCAGAATCAGATATCTCTAATTTTCTTTTCTGAAAATTGATTAAGTAATTTTGTAAAGACTCCATTATTATTCCTTTTAAATCTTTTAGAACATTCTCACCCTTTAAATGCTTGGTTACTAAGCTATCAATCTCTCTCTGCTTATTCTCATCGGAAACAAACTTCCCAATCTTTATCAATGAATCTAAAGATTGTGACATCTCACCAGTAAATGCAGTCTGTGCCCTCTTCACTTTATTCAACGAAATATCTACTGGATCATCAAGTAGTATTGCTCCGTTAGGATTACTCTTACTCATTTTACCTTCGCCAATCAATGACATAATTCTTATAGGTTCACCTAAAGAGAGCATTTTAGGCATTGGAAACACCTTCCCATACTCTTTGTTAAACTCTCTCGTTAAAAATCTTGCCATTTCAATATGAGCACTTTGATCCTCTCCCACAGGAACATACTCTGCTTTCTGAAGCAAAATATCACAAGACATCATAATTGGATACATTGCAAGAAGTAAAGAAGCATTGGATATATCAATATTTTTTTTAATTTTTTCTTTTAGAGTAGGCACTCTCAAAAGTTCTGATATACTAATCAATCTTGAGAAGTAGAGATTAAGCTCAGAAATCTCTTCAATTAGATGAGATTGTATAAATACATCACAACTCTCCTTATCAAGACCTAGGGCAAAATAATCCTTAAGAATGTCTACCACATACCTCTGAGTATCCTGAGGCCTTGCATCAGTAATTGCATGAAGATCTGCTACAAAAACCATAATTTTTTTCTCTTTACTTTTTTCTTGTAAAGAGATAATTGTATGTACAGACCCAATTACATTTGCAATCGTAAGTCCTCCCGATGGCCTTATACCAGTAAAAACATCTACCTTGTATTCACTCTTTTTCATGCCATTAATTATACACTAAACAACAAATTAATATATAATAAAAGAGATGAAACTTGAAGATTTTAAGAGCCTAAAAGAAATACATGAGTACTTTGCACTGCATAACAGCTGTAAACTAAAGAAATATGCAACACAACCTGTGTATGAGCTAACACCTCCAAAATCAGGAATCATATTCATTGGAGAAGCACCTGGAGTAAATGAAGATAAACAAGGAAAACCCTTTGTGGGAGCAGCAGGAAAGCTGCTAGATGAAATGCTAAGAAGTATTGGATATACAAGAGAGGATGTGTATGTAACAAATGTTGTTAAATACAGACCACCAGAAAACAGAGAACCTCTGCCTGATGAGAAGGAATCATGCAGAGTATGGGTAAATGCAGAACTCCTCTTTATTAAACCAAAAATAATCGTTGCCCTTGGAAGACATGCTCTTGAAAGATTTCTTCCACAGGAGCATATATCAATAATCCATGGGCAGGTATTTATACATAGTAGTGGCGTACCAGTATTTGCAATGTATCATCCAGCAGCAGCTCTTTACAATCCTAATCTTAAAAAGACACTCCAAGAAGATTTCTACAAACTTAAAGATTTTCTTGATGGTAAAATACAACCTTTAGAAAATGAGAATTCTAATCAAAAAGAAAAGCAAGTTTTAATTGATGAAATACTTAAACTTTAATCAGACCAGCTTACATCATAAAAAATCTTCTCAGCAGCAGTTTCATACTCTGAAACTTCTGTTGCATTAAACCATATCCCAATTTCTCTCTCTCTGCATTCTCAACACTATCAGAAGCATGAAGCATAGACCTTGTAACCCTACCCTGTTCATCTGCGAGAGCAAAAGAATCAAGAGAGTAATCGGCCCTAATCGTTCCTACATCACCATCTGCAGGACTTGTACTTCCAAGCATCTTCCTAACTCCTGCAATTACACCAAAACCTTGAAGAATCATTATTAGTACAGGGCCACAAGTTAAATAATTAATATTTGATTCCCTAATCCATTTTCCTCTTTCAAGAGAATTCCAGTTAGAAGTATCTTCCCCTCTTGCCTCAGCTCCTTTCTTAGCTTTCTCTCCAGTCTCTATTAAATATTTAGGGTCATCACTATAATGCTTACCAACCATTTCTCTGCTTGGAGTAAGCATTTTCATACCTACAATCTTAAATCCCTTTCTTTCAAATCTACTTATTATCTCCCCTACTATTTGCCTCTGTAATACATCAGGTTTAAATATTACTAAAGTCTTTTCTTTGTTCTTTTCCAGCATACTGTTTGTATCTCAAATTATTTAGTTATTGTATCACATCTAATGTATAATCACAGCATGAATGATTTTGAAAATATATTTAAAGAAATACAAAGTAAAAGCAAATGGGATAAAGACTCTTTGCAAAAAATACTTAAAAAATATCCTAAAGAAGGAAAAGGACTTTACAGACATGATGAATTAGTAAGAGAGTATAAAAGGTTAGTTGATGAAAAGAAAATAGCCCCAGATGAAATGGTAGAGAAAAGAATAAGAATGAAGCCTACAAGAACACATTCTGGTGTAGCAACAGTTACTGTAATGATGAAACCATATATGTGTCCAGGAAACTGTATATTCTGCCCAAATGAACCTAATATGCCTAAATCTTACATATCATCGGAACCAGGAGCACAAAGAGCACTTAACAACAATTTCGACCCGTACATGCAAATATATAACAGGATACTGGCATTACAAAATATAGGGCATAGTACAGATAAAATAGAACTAATTATCCTTGGAGGAACCTGCTCAGTATATCCGCAAGACTATCTAATCTGGTTTACTAAAAGATGTTTTGATGCAATGAATAGTTTTGAGGAAACTTCATATGAAAAAGACAGTGGTATTGAAAATATAACATGGGAAGATCTTTTTAACTCTCAAAAAATAAATGAGAATTCTAAATGCAGAAATGTAGGACTAGTATTTGAAACAAGACCAGATTACATTACAAAAGATGAAATTGTAAGATTAAGAAAACTTGGAGCAACAAAAATACAGATAGGGGTACAGAGTCTTAATGACAAAATACTTAAGCTTAACAATCGAGGTCATACAGTTAAAGAAACAAAGAAGGCTTTTGAGCTTCTTAGACTCACAGGATTTAAAATTCATGCTCATTGGATGCCTAATTTATACGGTTCTAATGTTAAAAACGATATTAAAGATTTTAAAAAACTTTGGAGCAAGGACTTCTGTCCTGATGAATTAAAGATATATCCTACATCTATTATAAAGAACACAATATTAGAGAAATACTTTAAAGAAGGAAAATATACTCCATATACATACAATGAGCTTCTTTCCCTTTTTACATCAATACTCCCCCTTACTCCAAGATATTGTAGATTATCAAGAATTGTTAGAGATATTCCTGCAGGAGAAATTATAAGTGGAAATAAAATAAGTAACTTTAGAGAAATAGCTGAAAAAGAGCTCTTAAGGAAAGGGAAAAAGCTTCAAGATATTAGAAGCAGAGAGATAAAAGATGAGAGTATTGTACTAAACAACTTACAGTTAGAGATAATAACTTACAAAACATCTGTTTCAAAAGAGTATTTTATATCTTACAAAACAAAAGATAGTGATAAGATATGTTCATTCTTAAGATTATCCATTCCTAAGAGAGAACCATTTATTGATGAATTAAAGAATTCCTCTATTATAAGGGAGGTACATGTATATGGTAATGTTGTAAATATTGGAGAAAAAAGTAAGGGTAATGTTCAGCATCTTGGTTTAGGTAGAAAAATGATTAAAATAGCAGAAGATATTTCAAAGAGAAATGGTTTTAGAAAAATATCTGTAATATCTGCAGTAGGCACAAGACAGTATTACAGAAAGCTCCAGTTTATTGATGGAGTAATGTATATGTCAAAGGAAACTTCTTACTAATACATATTGAACAATAGTCTAGCAAGTTGTACTATATCTTATGCATATTGGGAAGAAAACTCTTTTTTTATTGTCTTTCTTTGTAATAGGACTCATAATAGGTACAAGAGAGGTTGTAAAAAAACAATCTCTTTCCAGTATGAAAGCATGGTCTACATTCTCCGAACTACCTCCAATAGAAGAAATACAAGTATCAAAAGTTCCACAAAATAATATAAACAATGATATCATTCAAAATAATGAAACATATGTCCCTTCATATTGGAAGTATGGTGTAAACACAGATAGCCAAGATTATCTCAAGGGTTATTTACCAAATATTAGAAATTTTAAAGAGTACTGGAATATATACATAAACTCCCTATATGGAACCACCTCTTCTTATGGCCCCTTCTCAGCTGAAGAAATATTCTCATATTTTGAAGAAAACAATAATTACAGACAAGTAAATGGAATCAAAAACGAATCTTCATACTTTAAGTGGAATAAAGAAGACTGTAAAACTTTTTTTTCTAGCACTTTAAATGGTAATATATACATATGCAAAAACTGGGTGAACTGGACAGCAATAAATATTAATGACAAAGACTTTGTGCTAGTAGATTGTGAATTAAACAAAACTAAAGGATATTGCATATATGAAGATTATGCAAAAATATATTACAATAGTAAGAGGTATGGGGAAAGTAGATGCTTTGGTGAAACAGACTTATACTGTGATTACGAAAAATATATAAATAATATACATTAAAAAATGAAAAAAATACTGCTCATTATTTGTACTCTAGGAATACTTCTCTTTGTCCCTTCATTATCTTTTGCAAATACTGATTCTATTCCATCAAACCAAGAAAACTGTATAGACTTAGAAGAGCTATATAAAGAAATAAATAAGTCAAGCCAAGCAGTAACAGGTGTTGATAATAGTATAGATGCAGTAAAGAAAGTAAATACAGTAGCATCACTAATGAATGTAATATCTCTTTTTCTTGGAGAACAAATATATTGTGTTAAAGATGAGGAAGCTGCACTTCAATCAAATACTCTTAAGAGTGTAGGATTGTTTGGAATGTTAAACAATGGAACTAATACTCTAATAAGTATGTACCCAGATATTAATGTAAGCGACCATCTAGCAACAATGTTTGTACCTGGATATAAAGAAAATAATACGACATTTGCACAAACGATAATAGATCCAGGTGATTTGGAACTTGGAGGAAATGGTCCAGCACAAGAAGATGCAAAAAAACGTACAACAAATATTCTAGAAAAAGCAGTTAAACCAGAACTCGAAGATTCTGTTCAACAATATACAGACTCCCTAAAGATAGAAGAAATTGATATGGAGGAAACCCCTACACCCTCTATCAGTGGATACAATTATCTTAAAGATGTTATACATCTAGACAAAATATGGAAATCCTCTCTTAACATAGTATATCTGTTTTCCATCCTTATATTCATAATAGTTGGTTTTATGATTATGTTCAGAAAGAATTTACCAGGGAATACAACTGTTACAGTATCAAAAGCTCTTCCACAAATAATCATAAGTCTGGTACTTGCGACATTTAGTTTTGCTATTGTAGGAATAATAATGGATTTAGGAAAAGTTGGAATAAATCTTTCAAGAAGCATAATCACTAATATCTATCAAGATATGGGTGAAAGTGAAGAGAAAATTATAGAACAAAAAAATGTCTGGAGTCTCGCTGATGATGTCTTTCAAAAGACAAGACTGGATACAGATGTAGGAGATGCTCTGTCTAAAATACCTCTTGTTGGTGATACACTTGCTAGTGTATTTGTAGGAAAAGGAAACACCCTCACAGGAGAACTGGCAAGAGTAGGAGCTATGGGTGCTACATATTACTTCCTACAGAAAAATTTACCTAAAATAGTAGATGAAGCAGATATTGATGCTTCTGCAGTTGTTGGTATAGATTTCGGAATAAGTGCTACTGTAGATATAGTTGAACCAGTTTTAGATTTTGCTGAATGGACTCTTAAAAATCTTTTGTATATTGGAATGACTGCTGCATCTACTGGATTAATGGCTGTAATTATAAAAAGTTTGGTTCTAATAATAATATGCTTCTATGCAGCATTTAAAGTATTTCTTACATTACTTACAACATACCTTAAACTCTTCATAAATGTTATAGTAGCACCATTTCAATTAATGCTTGGTGCCATTCCAGGAAACAGTGCACAGATAACGAATTGGTTAAAATCAGTAGTTGCAAATGTCTTGGTTTTTGTTGGTGTGTTTGTTGTAATAAATATATTTACATTAATATCAACATCAATTGACCCTGCCAAATTTAACTTTTATGGCAATGATGGTGTACTATGGCCAGACATACTAGTTTCTCTTCAAAGTATAATAGTAATAGCAGGCTATCTCTTTGCGGCAAATCTCCCCAAGGTAATAAATAATTTCATTGGAGTAGGAAACGACAAAGGAATGATTGAAGTTTCAGAGAGTATGAAACAAACTGCTAAAAAGATACCTTTAATTGGTGGTATGTTTAACTAAAATGCCAGAGCAAACTAAAAGCGCATATGATCAAATTTTTGATTTTTTGTTTAATATCCAAAGAAGCAAAAAAACCCTAAATGTAAAACAAGACCCCAAACATGGAGATTTAGGCAATGCATTACTGGAAATAGGATTGCAACCAGCAATATATCCAGTAGATATTACATTGGATGAAATCAAAAAAACTATTGAAAAGGGAAGTGAAATACAAATGGGAAATGAGAAAAAATTTGCAACAACACCATTTACTCCCCCATCAGAAATTAGTAAAACAATTAAAAAAGAAAGATCAAAAAGAGATAGCAACAGAACTCTAGCACTCTGGTCCTCAATTGGTGGGAACTTAGACGCAAATAGTGATGCTGCACTGCTTTCTATGCTTGCAAAGAAATTTGATCTTTCCGGAGAAGAGGCTATTGAAATGGCAAATCTCTACAAAAATATCAAAAAAGAAGAAAACAAACTCATAAGAGATAAAGCAATGTGGGGGAAGAATTTCTTACCATCTAAAGTAGACAAAGACTTCCCTGATTTAGATATAGACTTTTTAGGTGATGAATACAAAGAAGAAAGAGAAAAATATAAAAACAACATCCTAGAAAAGGGACAAAAGATTCTACTTGATACAGTAATAAAAGATCTTGAAAGAGAAAAAAATGAACTTACCAAACAAACTGAAGAAAAGAAATGGGAACAAATAGCTCCACAAGTTGTTGAATGGCTTGATGAGCCTCAAATAATTACCCCTGAACAAAAAGAAGAAGAAATTAAAAAGGAGGAAATTATAAATATAGTAAAAGATCCTAGTATTAATTCTGTTGAAGAGAGAGAAAAAAAACTTCAATCTCTGTTTATACAAAAAGGAGCAGATGATAAACATGCACAGTTGTATGCAAAATACATTTTAAAAGAGAATTCAGACATCTGGGATAATAAAAATTACAATTACCTTCAACCTTCATTAAATTCCCTTTACAAATCATTAGCTTTTAGAATTGTATCAGAAGAACTAAAACAGAAAAAAGTTAATATAAATAATGTAGAAGCAGAGGTATTCCGTGTAGAGAATGAACTCAGAGCCTTTATAAACAATAATAAAAGTAATTATGAAGTGAAATTTCAAAGAGCTTTACTGTTAAAAAGATTTCTAGATAGCTCTAAATCTTTCAATGCTATATTCCTGAGTGGAGAATGGGAAAAATTTGAAACACAAGGGCTAGCATTTTCCCAAGTCGTGAAAAAAAAGTTTGTTAAAGATGAACAAGGAAATATAATAGGAGAATATTTTGACAAAGGAGATAGTGTAATAGGAAAACTTTTAGGAAGAGCCTACTACTTACATCCTAAGAACTTCTTAAATGGAATATTAAATAATGGTGAGCTATGGTTAAAATTAGCATGTGGAGAAGATGGAAAGCTAAATAAAAAAAGCCTTGCCTATGCTATGTATAATATTACACCTGGCAGACTAATTAAAAAGGGTCTGAATCAATTTGCTAAGCCATTTAACTCTGTATCTAATGCATTAAGGAACAAAGTACTAAACCCTTTCTTCTCAAAGATAATGGGTTTTACAAAAAAGTTTTTGAAAAAATTCCTTGGGGCTACAGGTCTTGGTGGTTTTATTGCATCAAGAATAATAACACTGTTCGAAGACAAAATAGAATATTACATCATACAAATTGTACAAGTATTTCTAATCAGTATTTTAGGTATAATTTTTGCAATAATCTTCAGCATAGGAGGAACAGCAGATAAACAATATGCAAGCACTATGGAAAACACATATAAAGAGATATCCTCTGGAAACTCCTTTACAGATTATGATTGGGAATCCCCAAAAGAATAAAACAAATCTCAGATTTATTCCTTGATTCTAAAGTCATTTATTAACTCATCAGCTTGTTGTTTAGCTACAGAATCATACTCCCCTGTACTAAACACATCTTTTAAACATTCAGCATCATATGAAATCCAATAGTTAGGAATCTCTTTTTCACATTCCTTACTTTTCTCTTCTGATAAACCCAAGTCTGTTATTAAATTCCTTATTAATGAATCCAATTCAATAATATTATCACCTTTAATTGCATATACAGAAATCTGATAATTATCACTCTCTTTATCTGCCTTCGCATACTCATGGCCATGAGCAAGACTTAATACTGCAAATGTATAATCTGTATTAGGATAAATAACACCTTTAATAATCATCAAAGGATTATAAACAGGAGTACCAAGTGATGAAGTCCATAACAAATCGGGCTCTCCTGCTGTCAACCACTCCGCATTAATATTCTTATCAACAATATCTTTTCTTATATTCTCAAAATCATTCAGCTCGTCTTCAGTAGTTAAAACCTTTTTATTTACAATTTTCATATATTCATAATCATACTCCCTTTCACCCATTTTCTTTCTAAAAGTAACAATACCCTTAACCAAACCTTCCTCTTGGTTTCCTTTAGACACTTCAACAGTTATATCTTCATAATCTTTTAACTCTATATCCGTATATTCACTAACATCAATAACCTCTTCCTGTTCAGGAATATTTCCCTCATTTTCTTGTTCATCTGGTTTCGAAGTAGAAAAATAATAAACACCAACACCAATTATTAATACCAATAATACAGAGACAATAATAAGAAAAGAGTTATCTTTTTTCTTCTGTGGTTTCTGCTCATCATTATTAGAGACCTCCTCTGGGGCATCAACCTGCTCAATAGAAGATATAAAATCTGATAATGGTCTTTGATTACTTTCCATAATGCTCTATTAATAATTTATTTACTTTTTACAGTATAAACAAAAAATATTAAAATTACAAACACCCAATAATTATGAAAAAAGCCTAGAAATATTAAGGATAAAGAGCAAAAGCTCATATATATTCCTAATTCTAGGCTTCTCCTGCACTTATTTATTCTATTATTAACCATATTATCCCCACTGCTGTCATCAAAAGAGCAAAAGCACAAATACTCATTTCCAACTGAACTATAAACATATAAACCCCTTCTGAAATCTTACTTTGAATGTTCTTTACATTCATCAATCTATCCAAAAGAACAATCACAATAAGCAAAAACATACCTACTAATATTAAACCAACATTTAACGGCATATTTTTTCTCCTTTATTCTTCTATTTTTCAAGTGCAGGGAACATATGTATTATACAACATATCAACAGAATCTTTTAACAATAGCTATTTCCTTACATTTATCCTACCCCCTATAAAATATGCAGTATATACCTCAGTACCATTTAAATATATTCTTTCCACTTGCCTAAATTCATATATATCCCCCACTATTTCATTTGTATACTTAAGATTTTCACTAATATATTCAGTAGGGCCCCTATGTACCAATTCACCATCAGGACCTTTAGATAAAGCTTCTCTTAAGAAACCATATATGCTACCAAAATCAACACCATCTACAACCTTACCCCAGTATACACATCTAAATATATCTATCCCTTTCTCCCATATCGTTTCATTCCCACAATATGGCTCTCCTCCATAGTATTCATCTTCATATGAATATTCCCCAATATTAAGCTTAAGTACCTTTCCATTCTTACCATTATCAATATACTTAGAATTAGGATCTGAATATCCCTTTTCATTAAACTCTCTTAATAGCTTCTTCAAATCTTCCCTTGATATCATGGTAGTCCAAATTAATTTAATTCTACTCAAACTCCTTTATATATTCCTTATACTCTTCCAGCATCTCAATCTTAGGAGCAATTACCCCTTTGGCCCTCTTGCGAGAAACATTGAAAGACTGCCAGTTATTTGAAGATATCCTTCCCTGCATCTTCCAGTACATATAATATGCAAACTCCCCCTTTACACTCTCATCAGATGTATTTAGCATCTTAATTGTAACAGGCAAAGCATCATCAGATAAAGTAGTTAAGTAGTAAACATCAAGTTTTTTTCCATCATTAAACCTCTGTATATTTTTCTGTGCAATAAAAGCATCAGGATTTAATATATTCATTCCAACAAGAAAAAGAATAGCGGAAAGAAACACTCCTAAACTAAAATTACTCTCTTTCCCATTCTTTAATACTTTGTAAATAAGCAAACCAAAAACAACGGTAAGAAAGATAATAAAAACATGACTATACAACCTCAAAGTAGTAAAACCATATGCATCTTCATAAAGCAAAAGACGCATAAATGCAGATACCATTATTACAATTACCCCTACAACTAATAAAGAGCTTAATATCTTAAATATTCTTAAACCACTACCCTTCTCTCTTTGTATATACCTATCAAGCCCAAAAAGAAGAAAGAAAGATATAACAGCAACACCAATTAATTCAAAGAAACCTCTCCTTGCATACTGTGCATATGTAAAACCTAAAGAAGATATATTACTCTGTCCACCAAAAAGATAAGCAATCTGAACAGATATAAAAATGAGAAATAACAGATTAACAGAGCCAAGAAGGATATAACTCTCTATACCCCCAATCCTTAATTTTTTCTCTTTATAACTAATTACCTCTTTTTTAACATTAAAAACATATGAGTATGCACCAACAAATGCACAAGATACCAGCAAAACAAGTAATATCCTAACAATAGTTTCTCCCTCTACATTTATACTTACTAAATCAGACATATATTTTTGAAATACTAAATCTGCAGAAGAAAAAAGAAGTATGAAAATAACTAGAAAAGGAATAGAAATTAATATTCCTCTTACAATCTGAGACGACACCTTTTTATCTTTACGCTCCTTTTTCAAAGAGAATAAATCTGAAACACTTTCAAAAAAAGGAGTAATAAACTTAAAGGGAGTAAACGGTACAACCACATAATCTCTAATTAAGTAATTACTTATTTTTTTATCGAAACATAAATCAGCAATTAATAGTAAAAGATATATACAAGCAACAACATTTAAGAAAGTAAGCAGCTCACTTGAGCGTACAGCAGTCATAATACTAAAGAAAAACAGGGGCATTAAAAGTAAGAGTGCATCTTTTTTAATTCTCTTTCTATACACATATGATATACCAAAAAGACCAAATATTATTAATAATATGTAAAGAGGAAATGCTATACCAAGACCTTTATCAAAAAAGAAATAATCAAAAAGGATACCTAGTAAAACAGATATAGAGAATATGCTTATTATTTTATTCAGCTCCTGTTTCTTCATGTATATATTTATACATAATATATTAATACATATCTATTATAAAACACATATGGAGAAATAGAAACAAGAATGGGTGTACAGGGGCTCGAACCCTGAACCTAACGGTTAAGAGCCGTTTGCTCTACCAATTGAGCCATACACCCATAAATAAACAATGAATAATACCAGTGAAATGTACTTTTTTC
>Ga0208695_1000873_pt1 | contig 28794 bp, 19 predicted proteins | sample AD_UKC111_MetaG_FD_184449 | JGI IMG/M metagenome (GOLD analysis project Ga0208695, IMG submission 184449) | Active sludge microbial communities of municipal wastewater-treating anaerobic digesters from Hong Kong - AD_UKC111_MetaG (SPAdes)... | ecosystem: Engineered > Bioreactor > Anaerobic >...
GATCTAATAGACTTGGATTAATCATGATGCGCGATCCCATTTTTTTCATGGTGTTGTTATCGGATAATGTTGAAGCAAACGATAATTGAGGAAGGATAGAGTCGATTTTATTGATGTTGAATGAAACGAGTTTGGCGTTAGATAGGTCCATTTCATGAATCACTGCTAATTGTAATCTCTTCTTATCGCTCTCTGAGTTAATCAATCGAAGTAAATCTTGTTTTTCGCCACTAAACGTTATATGTGAGGAAAGTAAACAGCTACCATCTTCTATAAATTGAACCGATGTTGAAGCTGTACATCTGTTAGTTGCTTCAGTGTATGTGGGTGTCCGAGCAATTGTACCTCCATTTTCATCTAAAATCAAAACGTTCCGACCTTCGGTAAAACTCCCTAAATAGTTGTAAGGATTTATGTGGTTTGTGCATTCAAGCCAAATCGTGTCACTTTTATTCGGCACACAAAGTATTACATGATTAAAGCGGTTATGTACAAAATCGGGTTGAGGCTCAATTCTGTTCTTGTTGGCGCTCACCAAAGCCATATAGGACGTAATACCTGCTTTTTTAAGTAAGCCTTTCATCATTGTTACAAGCGCTTTACAGTCACCAAATTTTTGTTGCAACGTATATTTTGCTGTTTGAGCTTGCCATCCTCCAATGCCAAGTTGGATACTTACATATCTATAGTTGTTTTGTAAGTAGCGATATAGAAATTGAATTTTTTCTTCATTTGTTTTCAAGGAGTTAACTTGTTGGTCGACTTCAGGGATATTTGTATCGTCAAGATTTTCTCTGTTTTCGTTCAATGCATAAATAAAACGGCCGAAGTCGTTCCATGTTTTTGAACTGCCTTTTACACCGAAAAGTTCAAACGTTTCAGCCGATAGCAATACATAAGGCAAAAAGTTGTAATTATTGGGTAAAAAGGGTTGCTGTTTAATCGCTTTAAATCCGTTGAGTTCCCATGTATACTCACCGGCTACATTCGATGTTAGTTTCACCAACTGCGTTTTATTGCTCACATTAACGTCTTTAAACGCTAGGTGAAAGGTGGCATTTTCTATGCTAATACCGGCATTTGTAACCGGTTCCCAATTTTGGATGTAGAAAAGCGATAACATTTCTATTTCATACTTATAGTGAATAGTATATGGAAATGAAGCTCCTTTGAGGTTCCAATGCTTTTGGCGCGTTTCATCGCCTAAATTATTGCCGGAGGCAGAGTAATCCCCTGCATCTCTCTTGTCGAATTGCTTTTCTTTATTCCCTAATTTATCATAAAGTTCAGCGTTAAAAGATTTAATTTTCCGAAGCTTGTCGTAAGGAATCGTAATGTCCGCCAATTCTTCGGCAGAGCTATTAAAAATGGTAATAGTTTCCTCGATGGTATAGGTAGCAGAGCCAGGCTTAATCGTAGCATTCGTATAGCTTTGACGAATTACGGCATTGGCATTTTTCAGCAACGAATCGGGTGTAGACAATGCCAAGTAATTTTGAGCACTACATATACTGCTTACAGCAATAGCAGCAATCAAAAAGATAGTTTTTGTTTTGTCAATCATAACCTTACTTTTTTTCAAGTACTATAACTGAATTATAAGTGTCGATTGCCTTAGCGAAAATATCTTTTATGCTTCCATACACACTTGGGTGATACTGTTGTTTTTTTATGGAAAGTGTGCTGTTGATTTGAATATATTTTTCGGTTTTTTCAACAATAAATAAAAAAGATGCAGAACCATCTTCAATTTTCAACTCCTTGGATTTAGGAAGATCCGTCACTTCATAACCTTCCGGAATTTCAATAGTAAGCTTTATAGTTTCTTTTAACGGATAAGGAAAATCTATGGGATATGATCGCTCATTGAGTTTGAAAGGGTTTTCTTTTCTGAATTTTACCGGAAAAGGGTTTAAGTAAATTTGCTTATCACCTAAGAATGTTTTCTTACTGCTTACATCAAATGTGACTTTTGATTTTTTATAATTATCGTCTTTGTTGTCGATTTCCGTATTGAGCACTTCTACATTTTCGTCAATAGATAGCATTGTATTTAGAGCATCTTCTGTTTTTTTTGTTTTTAATTGGGTTCTGAGAGCGACAGCTTCATAGTCATTTACGGTAAGCATAGTTTTCGAAATAATTTTGCCCTCAGAAGTTAAACTTACTTTTGCCACAAGATTGGAGAACGAGTTGGCAGTTGGTCTAATACTGAGCCATTCCGCTTTTTTTTCATTCATACGCAAACCATATTCATTAAGGTCTCGAATGTCGACTAAGTTGAAAGGTAGATTAGGGTTTGTAGCATCTAAGAAAAATTTCGTGCTGTCGATTTCTGCTAAAGCAATAACATTATTAAACTGCCCCCATTCAGGAAAATCTTTTTGTACAACACCATTGTCGCTTGTTTTAATGAATATAGGGTCTGCTTTAATTCCTGAAGCACGCAACATATCAATCAAAATCATATTTATGTCGGCTGAATTGCCAATGCCTTCTACATATGTTTTCGCTAAAGGACCTTTAGGGAATAAGCCTAAATATTCATTCCATCTCATTTTGGCGGAAACATGGTTGTAAATCAATTTAAGTTTCTCTTCCTTTGATGATATATTGGCTGTCATCGTTTTTGCTTCTTTTACATGCACACCGTTTCCACCCAATAATAGTCCGAAATCATTACTCTTTGTAAGTTCAGCAATAACATCTTCCCAGCTTTCAGTGTAAAGTCTCTCATTTCGATTTGGATAACGCGTTGCAGTTAAAATAAATTCCATTCTCGAAAAGTAATCTTGGAAACAGTTCACGAATCCTTCTTGGTGCAATGCAGGTACGTTTTCCATGGTATAGGAACTTTCGTAACATTTGACATCAGTTCTTTCTTCCCCATATCTTGAATTACCAAACAAAGAGGTTAGCCACTTCTCTGTTACCTCTGCATTGTTTGTTGACGATAAATCTCGATTGCTTTTCAGCATAGAGGCATACTGATAAAAAAATGGAGAGCGAAGGGTTACAGTAGAATATAGTGTTGGCAGTGTTGACTGGAAATACCAATCCTTCAGGAAACGCTTGGAGTATGCACGAGTAACATATTCAAATTCAATGATAGTGCCCGGCTGAACATCAGGGAAGGCGATTTTGGTTACGGAAGCTCTTCTCGAGATGGCTTCATTAAAAATCAACTTCTTATTAACAACAGTTATTGCGGCTTTGTCTCCATTCCCTTTGTTTAGTGTCTGCGCTTTAATATCTTGAATGGATTCCGATCCTAGCGTGTAAATCTTCACATTGGCATATTCATAACCTTCTTTGTTGAGGATTTGAATGCGCTTATGTCTTTTATAATAGGTGTAAACAATATCTTCTTCATACACAAAACTAATTAACTCTTCATCGGCAAGTATCATTGCGTTAGCTGTGCTGTCAATAGGACAAACCCTTATGTCGAATTGTTTCGGATTTACTTCACCCCATTCTCTTTGGGCCGTTAAAAATGAATAGGGAAACAAGAGCAGAGTAAGGAAATAAAATTTTGCTTTCAATTGGGTATTGTTAGGGGATTAGTAAAAGGCAAATTTAACAAAAATCAGTTGTCGCCAAAATCGAATGCCAATATTCTTAATTACTCCCATAACGTTACTATTCGCAGATGTTTCTATTTTTGTCAAGCGCCTTAAAATCAGCGTAGATGAAATCGTGGAATTAAAAAAATCTTTAGGGCAACACTTTTTACATGACCAAAATATGTTGCAAAAAATTGCCGATGCCATCGGTGATTTGGCGCAATATGTATCTGTGTTAGAAATTGGGCCTGGCCATGGTGCACTTACACGCTATATGCTCGGAAAAAAATTATCCGATTTCAAGGCAGTAGAAATTGATAGGCGTTGTATCGACTACCTGAAAAACGAATATCCTCAACTCACAGTTATTAATCAAGATTTTCTGAAAACGGATTTAGCTGTGATCGTTAATGCTCCGGCCTGTGTGGTAGGGAATTTTCCATACAATATATCGTCACAAATCGTTTTCAAAATCATTGAACACCGCGAGTTGATTCAGGAAATGGTGGGTATGTTCCAAAAGGAAATGGCCGTGCGCATTGCTGCCAAACCCAACTCGAAAGATTACGGTGTGATTGGGATTTTGGCACAAGCCTTTTATGATTGCGAATATTTATTTGATGTGCCTCCCGGTTGTTTCACTCCTCCACCCAAAGTGATGAGTGGAATTTTACGCATGAAACGGAAAATAGAACCATTAGGTTGCGATGAAAAATTATTCAGGCAGATCGTGAAACAGGCATTTACACAAAGAAGAAAGATGATGTCGAACAGCCTAAAATCATTTGCTTTCAAAGGGGAAGTATGGGAAACGTATGCTTCTAAACGCCCCGAACAATTGAGTGTTCAGGAATTTGTTGTTCTCACAAATATACTTTCCAATGGCTAAAGTATTGATAACAGATGATGTTCATCCTTTGCTGATAAATGGTTTGCAGGAAAGGGGGTATACAGTAGATTTTATGCCCGAAATTACTACCGAAGAAACGCTGACAATCATTGCAAACTATACCGGCTTAATCATTAACAGTAAAATTTTTTGTGGTGAGGAATTGCTAGATAAAGCCCAAAAATTAAAATGGATAACCCGCTTAGGTTCAGGTATGGAAGTAATTGATACTGAACTTTGTGATCAGCTCGGAATTCATTATGCTAATACACCTGAAGGAAACTGCAACGCAGTTGCCGAACATGCGCTAGGAATGCTTTTGGCGTTGATGCGCAACATAGTAAAAGCGAATAATGAAGTTGCTAATAAACAATGGATTAGAGAGGAGAACCGAGGAGATGAGTTGAGTGGCAAAACTGTGGCCATATTGGGTTACGGCCATACAGGAGCTGCTTTTGCAAAATTGTTAGCTCCTTTCCATGTAAAAATACTAGCATATGATAAGTATAGAAAGGGTTTTGCCGCATCAAGTGATTATATTGTAGAATCTACTTTAGATGATATCTTCAATGAGTCCGATATTCTTAGTATACATCTTCCGCTTACAACAGAAACCAATCAATGGATTAACGAAACTTTTTTGAATTCATTTAAGAAAAGAATATTTATCGTCAACACTTCGAGAGGTAAAGTGTTAAATACTTCCGATGCGATAAAAATGTTGGACTCAGCGAAACTAAAGGGAATGGCATTGGATGTACTTGAAAATGAAAAGCTATTTACACTCAACACCTCAGAACATTTGATTCTAGAGCGATTGACAGAAAGTAACAAAATTATTTTAACGCCTCACATTGCAGGTTGGACACACGAATCCAAAGAAAAAATCGCAACGGTTACACTACAAAAAATCGATGCATTCAAGCTGTTTTTAGGCGAATGAATTGTCATTTCTTTGCAATATCTACGTTGCATACTTGCTTTTTCTTTTAACACATTTTAGATTTGTTTCAGAAAAATTATATTTGTCGGCTATTGTGAAAGAATAATAAAATGCACATGAAGAAAATATTAACACTATTAATGGTTTTTGTTGCGGTACTGCTTAAGGCTCAGAGTGGTGAGATTAGTGGTAAATTGGTGGATGAAAATGGTGAAGGATTGTACCCGGCAACCGTGATTATCGTTGATGCAACGGGTAAGAATACTTCGTTTGGTACAACTACCGATTTTGATGGAAATTATTCTCTTAAGCCCCTTAAGCCGGGAAGTTATGATGTGAAATATTCTTACATAGGATATGCTGCTCAGATACAGAAAGGAGTTTCCGTGAATGCTGATGCGACAAGACGTTTAGATGTTAAGCTTAATCCAGCAGCTAATTCTATGATTGAAGTTGAAGTAGTTGCCTACAAAATTCCTCTAATTGAGAAAGGAAGTACAACGATGAGTAGTACCTTAGATGCAACTGCTATTAAAAATTTACCTACGCAAAGTGTTACCGACTTAGCATCACAAACTGCCGGAGTTTATCAAGAAGATGCCAACAAAGGTATCAGTATCCGTGGGGGTCGTGAAGACGCTACAGTATATTATGTGAATGGTAGAAAAGTTATTGGTAAGCCAAACGTACCGGTTCAAGGTGTTGAGCAATTGACAGTAATTACGGGTGGTGTTCCTGCACGTTACGGTGATGCAACCGGTGGTGTTATCAATATTACTACAAAAGGACCTTCGGCTGATTTTCAAGGTGGTATTTCGTTTCAAACATCACAAGGTTTAGATGCATTTGGTTACAATCAAGCCAATGCGAACTTAATGGGCCCTATATTCAGTAAAGGAAAAGGAAAAGACAAAAAAGTAATTTTAGGGTTCTCTACTTCATTCGAGTTCTTAGGTCAGAAAGACCGCTCTCCATCTGCTTTAGGCGTATGGCAAGTGAAAAAAAGCGTATTGGATGATATCAAAGCAAATCCATATTTCAAGAATCCAAATGGTACTAACTTAATTTTCAAATCAGAGAATTTGACCTTTAAAGATATGTACCTAACTGCTGCAAAGCCAAATAATGCACAGCAAGATTACAAAGGCGTATTGCAATTCGATTTAAGTCCGGCAAAAGGAATCGATTTTACCTTTGGTGGCGATATGAGCTACACCAAATATCACAACCAAGTGATAGAGTACACCTTATTGAATGCTGAAAACAATCCTGAAATAAAAGAATTGAACTATAGTGTTTTCGGACGTTTCTCGCATACTGTTGATTTAACTGGTAAGAAAGGGAAAGACGGAAAAGAGAAATCTTCTGCTGTTCAGAACTTTGTTTACTCTTTGCAATTCGACTATGAGAAATTCAAAAGTGTTTATGCCGATGATAACCACAAAGACAAATTGTTCAACTATGGTTATTTAGGGCACTTCAACTCAAAAAAGGCAACTAACTATTCTTACACTACTCAATCTATTGGTGGTAAAAATTATGAAGGTTGGATTCAATCAGGCGACCCAAGAGATACAAGTGTTGTGTTTACACCTGGAACAGAAAATCCGCTTGGATCTAGATTCGTTGAACAATATTATGAATTGTTAGGTGCACAGAAAAATGCAGATGGTTCATACGAAGTACTTGGAAGCAATAAATATGGTTTCACTGAAAGTGTAGATCAAATTTTGTCAGGAGCACGTTTGCCAAACCAGCGTTCAGAGCCTATTTACAACACTTGGTATAACATTGGTCGTCAGTACAACGGTTATGGTATTGGAAATCCGAACAATTCAAAAGACGGAAACATCGATCAATATCGTGCGCGTATAGAGGCCTCATTTGACGTACAAGGTAAAGGTTCTTCAAACACTAACAAACATTCTATAGAATTGGGTATTGAGTTTGATCAACGTATTCAAAGAACATACAGCATCAATCCTCTATTCTTGTGGGATGTTGCTAAAACAAACGTGAACAAGCATCTTCAATTGGACACTTCAAATCCAATCTTCCGAATAAACGGAGTTGATTATACACAAAATGATCCTACTCGTCCACAGTTCTTCAATACCGATACCATTAAGTTCGGATATACTGCCGATGCTAAAAATCAGGGTTATTTCGATAAAAACCTAAGAGCTCGCTTAGGTTTAGGTGCAACCGACAGAATTGATATTTACAATGTGGATGTTGACAAGTTGAGCATTGATTTGTTTTCTGCAAATGAATTGATGAGCTATTTCAGCGGAGGAAGTGAAATAGTAACTGCACGCGGTTATGATTATACGGGAAAAGAGTTAAAAAATAACCCATCACTAAAAGATTTCTTCAATACTAAAAATAGCGATGGTCAATACTTAAGACAGCAAGGTGCCTACAAACCGATTTATGCTTCAGGGTATATTTCTGATAAGTTCTTCTTCAAAGATTTAGGTTTCTTAGTGGGTTTACGTGTTGATAGATTTGACGCCAATCAATATGTGTTGAGAGATCCATATTCTTTGTATGACATTAAAACCAAAAGCGAAGTTGCTACTTTAGATGGAAAAGCGGTTAACCACCCTTCCAACATTGGCGATGATTATGCTGTTTATGTTTCTAAATACGGAACAGGCTCTCAAATCATTGGTTATAGAAAAGGAGATGAGTGGTACGATAAATACGGCAACGTATCAACCGGAAGAAACATTGCTAGCCAATCTAGTGAAGGAGCTTTGCCATATGCAAACTTAGCCGGAATTGATACTATGTCTACATCAACCGTTAAATCGTATGTTCAAACAAATTCAGACAATTACGATCCCAACAGTTCGTTTGTAAAGTACACCGCCAAGTACACGTTTATGCCTCGTTTACAGTTTTCATTTAATATCACAGATAAGGCACAATTCTTTGCGCACTACGATATCTTGAGCCAAAGACCTCAATCTAGAAATCAATTGAATTTAGCTGAATATTTATACTGGCAAGAAAATACTGGTGTTAAAAACAACCCGAATTTGAAACCTGAAACAACCATTGATTATGAGTTTGGTTTCAAACAAGTGGTAACTAAAACCTCTGCCATCACTATTTCTGCATATTACAAAGAGTACAGAAATTTGATTCAACGTAGAAAAATGTTGTATGCTTTCCCTGCTACTTACACTACGTATGATAACCTTGACTTCGTTTCTACAAAAGGTTTGAATGTTATCTACGATATGAGAAGAACAGGTAACTTTAAATTCAACTTAAACTACACTTTGCAATTTGCTGAGGGTACCGGTTCTGATGACGGATCTCAACGATTCTTAGTAGATGCAGATGTACCAAACTACAGAACCATTTTCCCTGTAAGTTTTGATGCTCGTCACCAAATCAATGCTACTATCGATTTCCACTTTGCTGAAGGAAAAGAATACAACGGTCCGGTTGTAGGTAACAAACAAATCTTAGCGAACTTCGGAATCAACTTAGTATTAAGAGCGCGTTCAGGTGTGCCTTATTCAACTTCAGGCGTTGTTTCTGACGAAGGTTCAATCGGTGGAGGAACAAGACAAAATACATTGTCGTTGAACGGGCCACGTTTACCTTGGACATTCCGTGCCGATTTGCGTATCAACAAAGACTTCCAAGTGAGTGTTGCTCGTAAAGGCGAAGACAAAGATCCTAAGAAATTATACTTCAGTGTATACTTGTGGATTCAAAACTTGTTGAACACGAAAAACATTATTTCTGTTTATCGTTATACAGGAAATGCAAACGATGATGGTTATTTGGATGCTCCAAACAAACAAATCGATATCAACAGTAAATACAATGCTGAGTCGTATAGAGATTTGTATCGTGCTCGTATCAATGATCCGAACAACTACTCGTTGCCACGCAGAATTTATTTAGGAGCCTCATTTACATTTTAAGAAAATTGTCCATTTATAAATAGCAGATTATGCAAAAGAAAATATTGTTATTGGGTTTCGTGTTTACCTTGTTTGGGAACACTATCTCTTACGCCATCATAGGTGGAAATGCCGGTAAACCAACGGCACCAAAACCAAGTTATAAAGTAGAAGCCGGTGATTGTAAAGTGCCTGTTTCTCAATATAATTTGGACATCAATAACGTTCGCGCTCGATTATTAAATGCCGGTGACCTTTGGTGGGATTTTGATAAGGCGAAGTACGAGGTGCCAAAAGGAGATGGAACTTCTGTTGGTGTTCACGCGATATTTGCCGGAGCTATCTGGATTTCAGGTTTAGATGCAGCAGGAAACTTAAAGTTGGCCGGAATGCGTTTTCGTCAAGGTACTTCTGATTATTATTCAGGACCATTAGATAACAGTGGTGAAGTAACACAAGCGGTTTGTAACCAATGGGATAAACACTTTAATGTGTTAGGTACAGAGATTGGAAAAGTGCAAGCTATATGGGATGCTAATCCTGGAGTTGATATCCCCGTTGGAAGTATCCCTGATAACGTGTTATACTGGCCAGGCAAAGGAAATTCTTATCTAGTAGCAAAAGGCTATGACATGAACAACAATCTTGCACCATTTTTTGATCGCGATGCAGATGGTGTGTATAATCCGGTAAAAGGAGATTATCCAAGTGTGAAAGATGGAAGCGAAGCTTATGGTGACCAAATGGTGTATTGGGTGTTCAATGACAAAGGTAATGTTCACAACGAAACAAATGGTAATCCTCTAGGTGTACAAATCAATGCTTTGGCATTTGCGTTCGCTACAGCAGATGAAATTAATAACATGACATTCTATACTTATAATATTGTAAACAAAGGTGGGGCTGCATTAAGCCAAACTTACATGTCTCAGTTTGTGGATGCGGATTTAGGATGTTACAGCGATGACCGTTTGGGTTGTGATACTGTAAGAAGCTTAGGTGTAGTTTATAACGGACGAGCGAACGACCCTAATGGTTGTAATACCGGATTATTGGGCTATGGTAATGATGTTCCGATGTTGGGTGTCGATTTCTTTGAAGGCCCTGTGGATACAAATGGTCAAGAAAGGGGATTGTCGGCATTCAATTATTTTAATAACGGAGCAACAGGACCTACTACTGACCCTCAAACAGCTCGTGAGTACCGTTATTTCCAAACAGGTAGATGGAAAGATGGAAGTAATTTTACTCAAGGGGGTAATGGATATGGAGGTACAACTCCTACCAACTATTGTTTCCCTGGTGATCCTACAGTTGCCACACAATGGAGTGAGTGTAATCAGCAATCAGGAGCAGCTATTCCTTATGGCGACAGAAGGATGTTGTTGACTTCAGGCCCGTTTACATTCTTGCCTAATGCTGCGCAGCGAATTACAGTAGGGGTTATGTTCGTACAACCACAGGGTGGAACTGGTCTTTGTCCTAGTTTCAATAACGTAATTGGTCAAGCCGATGATAAAGCACAAGCACTATTCAAAAGCGGATTTAAATTGATTGATGGACCTTCTGCGCCAACATTGAACATTAGAGAATTGGATAAGAAGCTTATCATTAATTTAGTGAATGAGCGTACAGGTAATAACTATGGTGAGTCTTATGATCAAGAAGATGCATCTATTACTTCACAAACAGGATTTTTACCGGGCATGGATGCTACGTATACATTCCAAGGTTATAAAATCTACCAAATATTAAATGATAAGGTTTCAGCAACTGAATTGGATAATCCGAATAAAGCCATTTTGCTTAAGCAAATGGATATTAAGGATGGGGTAGGTAGAATTATCAACTTTGAAAAAGATGCCTTAACACAATTGTTAGTGCCTAAAATTAGAGTTGATGGCGAAGATAAAGGGGTGCAGCATTCATTAGTGGTAGAGAAAGATTTGTTCACTGACGGACCCCTTATCAATAACAAAACATACTATTATACTGCTATAGCATACGCACATAACAACTTCAAACAGTACGATCAATTAAATCCTGCTGCCGGAGGTCAGAAAGTAGCATATCTTGTTGGTAGAAAGAATTTTGCGCGTTACTCAGCCATTCCACATGATGAGGACTCAAGAAATGGAGGTACTAAAATGAACGCATTGTATGGTGATGGAGTTGAAGTAAAACGTATTGAAGGTCAAGGAAATGGTGGAAATAACATCTCTTTAACAAAAAGTACTATTGAGAAAATTTTAGCCGGTGCCGGTTTTACCGATACTTTGGATTATGAAAAGTTATCTGATCCAATTGGATTCCGAGTAACAGATCCTCTTGCACTCAAAGAAGCAGATTTTGAGTTACAGATACTAGATCCAACGCCATATAATGGCTATAGCGTATCTTCTGATGCGAATTGGATCTTGAAAGATTTAACGAATAATAGAACGATTCCTTCAGACAGAACGTTAGATAAACCTTACGAGCAAATCATCACTACTACAATTGGTGGCGAGGCTGTAGATTATGGATTCTCATTGTCTTTAGGAACGCCTGTTGCTAAATATCAAAATCAATACAGTAAACGCCCAATATTTAGTGCAATTACAGGTTCTTTGACGTATGAAAACGAAGGCAGAAAATGGTTGTCGTTTGTAACAGATAACGGTCAAAATACTCCGGCTAACTGGATTCGTTCAGGTAAAGCTGTGGTGGGTACTACAGATCCTCTTTATACTGTTTTTGATGATAACTGGTACACCGCAAATGGTTCAGGAACAATCAGTGTACCGAATCCTAAAATTTTCACGGATCCGGATAAAGGGTTTGAAAATATTGCCGGTGGAACTTGGGCGCCATATTGTTTAACTTCCAACTATCACTTTGTTGGAACACCTACAAATGCGGCACAACCCGTATCTGTTCACAATCCTGGCTTTAAATGGGATGCTTGGGGTAAATTACCTACTGCAACCTATATACCGGCTCCGCCACAAAACACCTTGGATCGATTACAAAGTGTAGATATTGTATTTACATCTGATAAGAGTAAATGGTCTCAATGTATTGTGTTCGAAACAGGTGAAGAAGAAGCAAACACTGAAGGTGCTGCCCTTGTTGGAAGAAATGCAAGAAAAGGACAATTAAGAATGGCGCTTTCTAAAGATAAAGATGGAAACAACTTTGACGATCCAAATACTGCATTACCAGATACTGGCCGTTCATGGTTCCCTGGTTATGCAATTAATGTAGAAACAGGTCAACGTTTGAACATTGCATTCGGAGAGTCTTCTGAATTCGCGGATGAGAATGGACGAGACATGTTGTGGAATCCGACATCTAAAGTGTATGGAGATTTAAATTATGGAGGGACAATACCTAACATTCCATTCTTTGGCGGAAAACATTTTATTTATGTAATGGAAACGCCATATGATGGAGGACAAGCCATGAGAGATAGTCTTTTAGCGTTGTTCCGCATCACGCCAACAAACAATACTAGCGCATATCCAAGTGGTTACGCAGATTTGTATCGTCAAATCATGTATACTTCTATACCATATTTGACACCTGGATTTAAGTTGAATTCTTTGCAGGATGGAGTAATTCCAAGTACAGTTACTGTGAAGCTTCGTGTTCAGAAACCGTTTGCAAAATTTGCAACGAACGCCACTTCTACTGATACTTTCCCTCGTTACAGATTTAGCACTGTTGGTATGGGACCAAAAGACAACGTAGCTGAAGTTGCGAAATCAGCATTGGATAAAATCAGAATTGTACCAAATCCATATTTAGCATATTCTGCTTACGAAAAAAATGCTGCCGATACACGCGTTAAAATCACGAACCTTCCAAATAACTGTACAATTACAGTATATGCATTGGATGGTACATTGATTAGAACTATAAGACGTTCAATAAACACAACTGATCCGGATCCACAAACAGGAGTGCCTATCGAAATTTCCGATGGTAGTAATATCGATAGAAGTGCAGCAAACTTGGATAACTCTGCTGAGTGGGATTTGAAAAACGAGAAAAATGTTCCGGTAGCGAGTGGAGTTTATTTATTTGTTGTTGATGCACCGAATATTGGCAGCAAAACATTGAAATGGTTTGGCGCAATGCGTCCGGCAGATGTATCTAATTTCTAATTTTTTTGAAAAGATAAGCGTATGAAGAAAATTTTAATAAACGGTATTGTTGGATTGCTTGCTGTGAGTGCATTTGCAGGAAATCCGGATAGAAGGGGGGAAGCTGGCGCATTGGAATTGAATATGAACGGCTATGGAAGAACAGCAGGTCTTTGGGGATTGAACTGTGCATCAGTACAGGGCTTGGAAGCAGAACGGTTGAATCCTGCTGGAGTAGCGTTTACAAAAAGAACGGAAATTCTTGCAAACTATACCTCTTGGTTAACTGGATCAGGGTTGTCTCTAATTCAAGCCGGTGTTTCACAACGTATAAAAGGAAATGCAATTGCCGTTTCTATTAACGCTGTAAACATTGGGTCAATTGAAAAAACGACTGTTAATTCACCTGAAGGAGGAATCGGTCAATTTAAACCAACATTCTTTAATATTGGGTTGAGTTACGGAAAGAACTTTGCATTAGGCTCTACTGCCTTAACAGGGGGCAATGTTATCTCTGGAGGGGTTACCGTTCGTTTAGTAACGGAAGGAATCTCAAACATTAGTGCAACAGGATTCAGTTTCGATGCTGGTTTACAATATACCACAGGTAAGAAAGAAAACATCCATTTCGGGGTTTCTCTTCGAAACATAGGAACTTCAATGAAGTTGAAAGGGGACGGCTTTGCTATTGATGGTACAACTGATGGCGGATACTCTTTGCAAGTAGATAGAAAATCAGCCAAGTATGAGTTGCCAATTCAGTTGAATATCGGTGCATCGTACGATATCTATTTTGGAAACAAAATTGAAATCGCACCAAAGAAATATACTCAGAATTTTCGTTTAACACCTATGGCACAGTTTACTGCGAATGCTTATGGTAACGATCAATATGGCGCAGGCTTAGAGTTTGCATTTAAAGAAATATTTATGTTGCGCGCAGCATACAGAATGGAAAATGGAATCTTTAAAACTGAAACGAGAAAGACTGCTTACAATGGTCTTGCTGCAGGAATGAGTGTTAATGTTCCTTTCAAAAAAGATGGAACTGGTTCTAGCTTAGGAATCGATTATGCGTATCGCATGACAGGATTGAACACTCACTTTACAGGCTCTCATACAGTAGGTATTCGATTTAACTTAGGTGGAACACCTAAAGAGAAAGAAAAGGACGCTGAAAAAGCAGCATCTAAATCGGCAATGCAAGAGGAGGAAGTAGCAACTGTTGCTAAAACTTCAAAGAAGGGAAAGAAAAAAGCAGAAGTAGAATTAGTTGAAAAACAGCAATTAGTAGATTCTTTATTGAAAGTTAATGCTGATTTGAAAGTAAAAGCAGAAACACCGATTGTGAAAATTGATACTGTTCAAGTTACTAAAACAGAAATTGTAATCCAAAAAGATACAATTCTTGTTCCTACGACTTATGAAAAAACGGACTATAAAGGTGGTGATGTAGATACAGTAGTTGTTGATGGAAAAACACAATTGAAATTTAATGATTACGATTTAGTTCAGTTCGAAACGGGTTCTGCAGTAATTCAGAAAAAATCTTATCCGTATTTGAACTACTTGATTAACATCATGAAAAAGAATCCATCATACAAATTATCACTTGCCGGTCATACTGATAATGTAGGTGATAGAGATAAAAATGTGAAGCTTTCTCAAGATAGAGTTGATGCAGTAAAAGCATATGTTACTTCAAAAGGAGTTAACGGAAGTAAAGTAAGCACATCTGCTTTTGGTCCGGATAAACCGAAATACAAAAACGATTCTGAAGCCGGAAGAGCTAAAAACAGAAGAGTTGAAGTGAACATGGAATATTAATCGCTTGTTCAATTCATAAATAGCACTAAATTTGTGAATCAAAAGACGCCCGAATAGGCGTCTTTTGATTTTTAGTAGAATAAACCAAAATGTATTATGGCAGATATAAATTATATGACCAAAGAAGGTTATGAGCACCTGGAAAAGGAGTTGAGATTCTTGAAAACGGTAAAACGTCCGGAGATTTCTAACGCAATTGCAGAAGCAAGAGAAAAGGGTGACTTATCGGAAAATGCCGAATATCATGCTGCACGTGAAGAACTGGCTTTGCTTGAAGCAAAGATTGCCAACATGGAAAACCAATTCGGAAGTGCTCGTATTTTGGACGAATCGAAGGTGGATATTTCTAAAGTAGGCATACTTTCTAAAGTGAAAGTGTTTAATAAAAAGCTCAATAAGGAACAAACGTTTAATGTAGTTAGTGAAGCGGAAGCAGATTTAAAGGCTGGTAAAATTTCTTCTAACTCTCCTATTGGCAGAGCATTACTTGGGAAAAAAATTGGTGAAATAGCTGTAGCGCAAACACCTGCCGGAGCAATGGAATTAGAAATTCTGTCTATTTCTATCTAAATAAAATCCAATGGCATCAATTTTTACAAAAATCATCAATGGCGATATTCCTTGCTATAAGATTTATGAAGACGAAAACTATTTTGCCTTTTTAGATATTAGTCCCTTAGCCAAAGGCCACACACTTGTAGTGCCAAAACAAGAGGTAGATTACATCTTTGATTTAAGCGATGAAATCTATCAAGGATTAATGCAAGTGTCCAAGAAAATTGCACTAGCGATACAAACCGCAGTTCCATGTAAAAGAATTGGTGTTGCAGTAGTAGGGCTCGAAGTTCCACACGCACACGTTCACCTAATTCCGCTTCATTCTGGCGCCATTAACTTCAGCGATCCGAAGTTACATCTTACTAAAGAAGAGTTAGCAACAATTGCTGCCGCTATTGTAGGAAAACTCCATTAAAACAAATGACATAAAAGTCCATCTCTCAATTTGGGTTCAAACCAAGTTGATTTCGGTGGCATTACATTACCCGAGTCGGCAATCGCAATGAGCTGTTCCAATGATACCGGGTACAGTGCAAAAGCAACTTGATGTTCTCCACTATCAACTCGTTTCTTTAATTCGCCAAGACCTCTGATTCCTCCAACAAAATCAATGCGTGTGTCGGTTCGCGGATCGATAATGTTCAAAAGAGGTGCAAGCACATTGTCTTGTAGTATTGTAACATCTAAAATCCCAATAGGATCAGTTTTTATAATATTGCTTTTAGCCGTTAATCGGTACCATTGTTGGTCAAGATACATCCCAAAGTGATTAGGCTGTTTGGGTTTAGCTTCGGTATCAGCAATACTATTCAACTCAAAATTCACTTTTATTTTATCGATAAATTCATTTGCCGAATAGCCGTTCAAATCTTTTACCAAACGATTGTAATCCATAATAGCTAACTCGTCTGATGGAAATAGAACTGATAAAAAGAAGTTGTATTCTGCGTCACTATTTCCACCGTTCTCTCTTAATTTTAAACCCACTTTGGCAGCCGATGCAGCCCTATGATGCCCATCAGCAATATAAGTGAAAGGGATTTCTGTAGAAAACGTAGTTGAGATTTTTTGAATCAAGGCGTCATCATTTACGATCCATAATTGATGCGTTACACCATCAACTGCAGTAAAAGCATAAGTTGGAGCTCCTGCACTCACCGATGCTACAATTTCTTTTATCGTATTATTGGTTGGATATGTAAGGAATATTGGACCCACATGTGCTTGTACTGCCTCCATATGTTGAATTCTATCGAGCTCTTTTTCCGGACGTGTAAATTCGTGTTTCTTTATAGTGTCAGAAAAATAATCGTCAATCGATGAGCATGCAGCGATGCCAAACTGTCGTCTACCGTTCATCGTTTGCGCATAAATATAGTAGCAAGGTTTTTCTTCTTGAACCAAAACTCCATCTGCAATTAGTTTCCTGAAATTCTCATTTGCTTTCGCATAAACTGCAGCAGAGTGAATATCTACCTCTTGTGGCAAATCGATTTCAGCTCTGCTCACATGCAAAAAGGAATTTGGGTTGCCTTCTGCCATTGCTTTTGCTTCTGCAGTATTCATAACATCGTACGGAAGTGTAGCTACCTGTTCAACAAGTTGTTGCAGTGGGCGTAATGCGCGAAATGGTCTAATGTTTGCCATAGTTAAAGTATAAAAAGTTCGGATGCAATATAGTCCGCAAAATGTTTTCCGGCCTGCGTCAATATTAAATGATTGTTTGAAAAATGATAGTATGCTGTAGGGATTTTTTTCAAGGAATCAGAAAAGGTGTCTTTAAATTGCGTTGGAATCTTCTCTGTGTTGCATCCCCATTGGGTTCTTAGCGATGTCATGATATATTCGTTGGTTTGATCTTCTAGTGACAAAACTTCTTCAGAGTAACATGTCTCACCTGCACTCATCGCTTTGATGTAATTATTCAGGTTTGCTACATTCCATCTTCTGGAGTGATGATTGAAAGAATGCGCTGATGGCCCCAGCCCTAAATATTTTTCGCCTTTCCAATAGTTGGTGTTATGGATGGCCAAATAATTTTCTTTCCCAAAATTCGAAATCTCATAATGCTGAAATCCATTTAACCGAGCAAAGTCCATCAAGAAATCAAATTGTGCATTTGTCTTTTCATCGTTTGGTGCAGCCGCTAATCCTTTTTTTACCGATTGATAAAGTTTTGTTTTGGGTTCAACCGTAAGCGCATAACACGAAAGATGTTTTACGCCAAGCGAATTTGCTTTCATTAAGTTTTCTTCCCATCCCTTCAGGCTTAATCCCGGAGTGCCATAAATTAAATCGATGGTGATGTTATCGAAACCTTTGTTTTGTGCTTTTACAATACTCTGTTCGGCTTCGTAGGCGTTATGCGCTCTATGCATAAACGCTAAGTCTTGATTAAAAAACGATTGTATCCCTATGCTCAAACGGTCGATTGGAAAGGATTTCAGCATGTCTAACTTTTCTACTGACAGATCATCGGGGTTAACCTCGATGGTACATTCTTTCAAATCAATACGATGTAGTTTATATAATGTATCGAAGATACGATCTAAATCATGCTGTTCTAATAATGAAGGAGTGCCTCCTCCTAAGTAGATTGTTTCAATAGTTTCTCCAAGCAGATAGTCTTTACTCATTTCCATTTCATGAATTAAGGCTTCAATAAATTGTTCTTTTCGAGAAACTGTATTCACAAAATAGAAATTGCAATAGGTGCATGCTTGTTTGCAAAACGGAATATGAATGTAAATGCCTGCCAATTGCTGAGTTTCAGACTTCGAAGATTGGAAAATTATTTCATTGTTGAATCATCTTACCTAGAGAATAATCCTTTTCAACTAGATTCTCATCTTGGTTTTTGTATTTTTAATACAGTGAAAAACCAACTTTTACTTTTCTTTTTGCTTTTTACGCTGCTTTCTTTTGGGCAAAGAAAGTGGACTTTCATTTTTCACAGAGCCGATTCATTTGCAGTTAATACTAAGTTGTTTCCCAAACAAACTAAAGACAGTGTAGGCGTAAACCTTTTGTTCACAAGGCTTACAGGTCATCTACGCGAAGCCGGATATGCAGGTGCTTCTATCGATTCGTTTTTCTTTGAAGGGGAGGTTGTTCATACATACATATATATAGGACAAAAACAAAAGCAAATCTATTTGCAAAACGGGAACATTTTAGATGGCCAAGTTGCACGTTTGGGGCTATCGAATTATTTAGATAAAAGTAAACCAACGGATGTAAGTGACTTGCCTAGAGTTAAAGATGCTGTTGTCAAAAACCTAGAAGAAATGGGTTATCCATTTGCAGAATGTTATTTAGATAGTTTCGTTTTAAATCCTGAATCGTTCTCTGCAAAACTATTTGTTGAGCCACACGATAAATTTGTATTTGATACCGTTGCATTAAAACTGCAAACTAAGATCAGACGTGTATTTATAAAAAACTATTTAGGGATAAAGGCAGGTAAATCATACAAGGAGTCTTTAGTGAAGAAGGTGGAAAGCCGTTTGAGTTTACTGACTTTTGCCGAACAAACACAATCACCAACAGTAAGTTTTCAAAACGGGAAAGCAAAAGTAAATGTGTTTCTAAAAGATCGCAAAGCAAATCAGTTCGATTTGTTGGTGGGCTTTTTGCCAGGCGGTGCAGGACAAAAATTATTAATTACCGGCCAGGCACAATTACATTTAGTTAGTCCATTTGGTATGGGCGAAGAGTTCCGGGTAAAATGGGAAAAGCTGCAACCGAAAACACAAACATTAGACGTGCAACTTATTTATCCTTATCTGTTGGGTTTGCCTGTAGGGGTTAATGCTCGATTTCAATTGTACAAAAAGGACACCTCCTTTTTAAATATCGGTGGCGATTATGGCGTCCAATATCAAATGCCCGGGAGCGATTACATTCGTTTGTCGTATCGACAGCAAAGTACAATAGTGGTGAATGTTGATACCAATTACATAAAAGCAAATCGAACATTGCCTCCGGTGTTGGATGTAAATTCAAATCAAATTGCCGTGGAGTTTTTTCAGCAGCGATTAAATTACCGTTTCAATCCCACTTCAGGATATACGCTGGCTGTATCGGCTGCATTTGGTTTAAAGAATATTAAGAAGAATAATGTGGTGGCTTCTTTGTTTGATACACAAGAAGGGAAGTCTTTCGGTTATTTATACGATTCCCTTCGGTTGAAGTCTTTTGTGATGAACCTATCAGTTGCTGTTGACAAATATTGGAAAATTGCAAAGCGACAAACCATTCGAACGAACCTCGAGGCCAAATACATTTTCAATAATAAAATTACAGAGAGCGAATTGTATCGAATTGGAGGAACAACATCACTTCGTGGATTTGATGATCGTTCTATCTACACCCCATATTATGTTATGCTGAATGCTGAATATCGATACTTGCTTTCAAAGAATGCTTTTTTCTTTTTGTTTGTGAATAGTGCTATGGTAAAAGAAAATCGTCCAACACGAAATCAGCAGTTCGATTTTCCTTATGGTTTTGGTGCGGGTGCCGCAATTGAAACCAAAATCGGTATGTTTGCGCTCAGTTATGCTTTGGGTGCAAGGCAAGATGAAAAGATTACTTTTAAATCGTCAAAGATTCATGTTGGGTATATCAACTATTTTTAAATGGGTTCAATTGCTAAAGCGATCAAGTGTTTTTCTTTTCTTGATGGTGATGTTCAATAGTTTTTTTGCTGTTGCACAAAACGCAGATACACTAGTGCAACCTGTTGTAGTGCAAATAGATACTACGCCTAAAGTAATAGACACTAGCTTTATACAATCCAATGAAACATTATCTAGACTACAATCTTGGATTACTTCCGGACAAAAAATCACAAAGAATGATTTTGAATTATTGCGTCCACATCAATCTTCGGTTCTTGTTTTTTTATGGATTGTTGTTGCATTGTTTTTGTTTGTGATTATACGGTTGTTGTACAAACGCGATTTTCAAGAACTCTTTCAATCGTTGATGAATAAGCAGCTTGCGACACAGATAAACAGAAACAAAGGAACATCTATGTCTAACTTTTCTTTGATGTTATTGTTGATTGCAGTGGTGAATTTGTCGGTAATGACAATGTATACGTTGTTGTATTTTTATGGCGAAATGAATCATTATACAATTCAATTCTTTATCAAACTAATTTTTTTATTCACATTTTTTTTAGGTCTGAAAGTATTGGTGGTAAACACGTTGGGCTTTTTGTTTGAAGAAGAAGAAGCGGCAGAGAGTTATGTGAATGATTTTATGATGATTGTCAAAGTGCTTGGAATTGCTGTGTTTCCAACAGTGTTGATGATTTATGTTGCATCGAAGAGTGATGCATACATGTTTGTGTATTTGTTTTTGGTGATTGTAATTTTAAATGTTCTGATTTTTGTATGGCGAGGGTTATCCACATCTATACAGATGATGTATAAAAGTGTGTATCACTTTTTACTTTATGTTTGCACCGTTGAAATACTTAGTGTATTTCTATTAATCAAATTGTTAACCAAAATTGCTTCTTAATCATGGCAACAAAAGCACCAGCTAAAAAAGCAGCTCCTAAAAAAGCAGCAGCAAAAAAAGCAGCTCCTAAAAAAGCAGCAGCAAAAAAAGCAGCTCCTAAAAAAGCAGCAGCAAAAAAAGCAGCTCCTAAAAAGGCAGTAGCTAAAAAAGCAGCTCCTAAAAAAGCAGCGGCAAAAAAAGCAGCTCCTAAAAAGGCAGCAGCTAAAAAAGCAGCTCCTAAAAAGGCAGCAGCTAAAAAAGCGGCTCCTAAAAAAGCTGTAGCTCAAAAAAAAAGCTAAGCAGTTCCTCGCTTTTAAAAAAATCTAACGGTAGTAGCAATTCTGTAAACAAAAAGGCTGATGAGAAATCAACCGACAGACTTGCTACTACTTTGATTTCTACGCCATCCCAAACTCCTCATTCTCCAATTGTAGCGAAAAAACCTGTTCGCGATTATCATAAGCACATTTCTCAGGAGCCGAAATCTAAACTCAAAAATATTATTGTTGCACAACCTCAACCCGAGGCCGCAAAATCTCCATATTACGAATTGGAAAAGAAATTTGGGATCAAGTTCGATTTTATTCCGTTTATTAAAGTTGAAGGGGTATCTACCAAAGATTTTCGAAAGCAACGTATTGTACTTACCGATTTTAGTGGCATTGTATTTACAAGTCGTAATGCCATCGATCATTTTTTTAGAATGTGTGATGAGTTGCGTGTAAAGATGAGTCAAGAAACAAAGTTCTTCTGTACCTCTGAAGCTATTGCCTTATATCTTCAGAAATATACACAATACCGAAAACGCAAAGTTTTCTTCAGCGATGCAGGCATCAATAAGGAATTGAAAAATTTGATGATCAAACATAAAGAGACTACTAAGTTTTTATACATCTGTCCGGAGACTAGAAGTCAAGATGAGCTTACTTCATTCATGTCAGAAAATGGAATTCAGTTTGTTGAAGCGGTAATGTATAAGACCGTTCCGAACGATTTGAGTACCATGAAAATTGCCAACTATGATATGTTGATTTTGTTCAGTCCAACCGGATTGAGTTCTCTTTTACACAATTTCCCGAAATTCAAACAGGGAAAAATGAAGATTGGTATTTATGGAAGAACTACTGCAGATGCAGTTATCGATGCAAACCTTTCTATTCATGTAATGGCGCCTTTAAATCATCATACCTCCATTACATCGGCATTAGAGAGCTACTTAAAAGACGTAAAATAAATTCTCCATCCTGTATATTATTGATGTAAAATGTTTAACTTTAGTTTGAAATGACAACTAGAGTTTTATTCTTCAGTATTTTTATTGCAATTGCTTTTTTGAACGGGGGCAATGCTGCGTTAGCGCAGAACGAGCCCCAGTTTACGCAATATATGTTCAATCGATTATTGTTGAATCCGGCTTATGCGGGGAGTAATAAGGGTTTAGAATTGACCGGAGTGGCTCGTATTCAGTATGTTGGTTTAGCAAATACGGTTTCCACAACACAGGGTTTATCCGTTTCTTCATCTGTTACTGCGCTCCATGGAGGGGTAGGCTTAACATTGGTGAACGATATGATTGGATTGCAACGAAGCACCGGTTTACAACTTTCGTATGCCTATCAAAAAAGATTCTCACAGTTTTCACTAGGGGTTGCGGCCGGTGTTGGATTTATCAATACCAATATTGATGGCAGTAAAATAATTACTCCCGATGGCGAGTATACATCAGCCATTAATCACAAAGACCCTCAACTTCCTATTGCAAATTCGAATGCATTTTCGCCCGATTTTTCAGTCGGTATCTATTTAGGAAACGAGAAATATTTTGCTTCAGTAGCAGCAAATCATCTATACACAACGCAGAAAATTAATGGTGTTTCAAGCAAGTTTTTCTATACCAATGATCGTTATTTTCAATTGAGCGGTGGATATAATTTTGTTTTGTCGAAAAATTTGAAACTACAGCCATCACTGGCTTTGAAGACTAACTTTCAAAAAGTTCAGATGGATTTGTCAACACTTTTAACAATTCGTGACAATATTATGACAGGAATTGCGTTTAGAGGATATAGCGCTAAAACAATTGATGCATTTTCATTTTTTTTGGGCGGCTACTTCAAAGGATTTAAACTTGTATATAGTTATGACGCTAATATTTCATTTTTAAGATCGTTCAATACAGGAACACATGAAATAAGTTTATCTTATTTTATGCCTTATAAACCAACGATTATAAAGGGCGCTTACTATCATAATTCGCGATTTTTATAAAGAGATTGTTAATTATGAAACTTTAAAGAGTTTAAGACGTAAAATTTTTTAATAGGTTGCTTGTGTTTTTAAAAAATAAAAGTTTTATATTTACAATCTTTCAAAATATTATAACAAAGACCCAAAAACAGTAATTCAAAAATAACCAATGAAAAAAATTAGAACATTACTAGGAATCGGATCTGTTGCTACTGCCTTATTCTTGGCAAGTTGTAGCGGAGGCTACAATGGACAATTGTTGGGTGAATCTGACCGTCCACGATGGAATCCTATCACACCGTATGGCATGGTGTTTATTCCATCAGGCGTTTTGCACATCGGACCGAGCGATCAAGATGTAAATAATGCTCAAGTAGCAAGAGCCAAGCAGGTTTCTATTGTCGGATTTTATATGGATGATACAGAAATTACAAATAATGAGTATCGTCAGTTTGTGAACTGGGTGCGTGACTCAGTTGCTCATGTAATGTTGGAACACACAAAAGAAGATGCAAACTCTGGTAAGTCACAAATCGATTGGAAACAAAAGATTGATTGGAAAAAAACCGAGGGTAACGAGCAATTGGAAGAAATCTTTGTTACCGAAGCACAACGTTACGCTGGCTATAAAGAACTTGATGTGAACAAACTTTGGTATGTATATCAATGGATTGACTACAAAGAAGCAGCAAAATCAAAAAATCGTGGTGCTGAGCGTAGCAAATTTATTAAGAATGAAAAATGTCAGATTTATCCTGATACATTAGTTTGGGTTCGTGATTTCACATACTCTTATAACGAGCCAATGACTCGTAACTATTTCCATCACCCGGCATTTGATGATTATCCGGTAGTAGGTGTTACCTTTGCACAGTCAAAAGCATTCTGCGCTTGGAGAACAAGACTTTGGGCCGACTACAAAACTTTACACGGAGAGCCATTGATGGATGAATTCCGTTTGCCAACTGAAAGTGAGTGGGAATATGCTGCTCGTGGAGGTAAAAAATTGGCTCCATATCCTTGGGGAGGTCCTTACGTAAGAAATTCTAAGGGTTGCGTATTGGCTAACTTCAAACCGGGAAGAGGAAACTATCCTGAAGACGGAGGATTCTACACGGTTCGTGCTGATGCTTATTGGCCAAACGATTACGGTCTATATAATATGGCAGGTAATGCTGCAGAATGGACTTCTTCTGCTTACTACGAAAACTCATACTCTTTCGTTCACGACTTGAACCCTGATATTCGTTACGATGCAGATAAAAACGAGTCTGAAACATTGAAACGTAAAGTAATCCGTGGCGGTTCTTGGAAAGACATCGGTTACTATATCGAAAACGGAACAAGACATTGGGAGTATGCAGATTCAGCTAAATCTTATATCGGCTTCCGTTGTATTACAACTTTCTTGGGACGTGATATTGCTGACAGTAAATAAGCTTACAATAAACCTAAATATTCATTTAACTCTTTAACCTTAAATTAAAAACAAAACAAAATGGCTTCAGAAAAAAAATCAATCTTTGAAACTAAAAAAGGTAAAACACTTTTGAATTATGTTTACTCGGGCGGTGCGGCTGTCGTAATTGCAGGAGCTTTGTTTAAAATCATGCACTGGCCTGGTGCGAATGCCATGCTTATCGCAGGGATGGGAACAGAGGTGTTAATCTTCATCGTTTCTGCCTTCGAACCTCAATTTGTTGATCAACACTATAACTGGGAAAACGTATATCCTCAATTGTTAAGCGAATCAGCTGTAGCTCCTAAAGTATCTAGTACATCTGGTTCTGTAACACAACAATTAGATAAATTATTATCAGATGCTAAAGTAGGTCCAGAATTAATTGGAAGTTTGGGAAAAGGATTATCGTCTTTGAGCGATAACGTATCTAAAATGTCTGATTTAACTGACGCTACAGTAGCTTCTAACGATTTTGCTAAAAACGCAAAAGCTGCTTCTGGATCAATCACAGGATTTGCAACTGCTGCAACTACAGCTACTCAATCTTTGTCTGGATTACAAACCGCATCTGTTGCTTTAACTGAAACAGCTAGCGAAGCCGTTAAATTTAAAGAGCAATTAGGAGCGTTGAACAAAAACCTTGCTTCTTTGAACACAGTGTATGGCAACATGTTGTCTGCAATGCGTCCGCAATAATCAGTGAGAGAATCAACCCTTTAATCCAACAAAAAACTAAATAAAAAATGGCAGGTGGTAAATTAACGCCAAGGCAGAAGATGATTAACATGATGTACCTCGTGTTAACAGCCCTTCTAGCATTGAACGTATCAAAAGAGATTTTGAATGCTTTTAAGACCGTAAATAATAGCATTATGAAATCCAACAACGTAGTGGGAGATAAAAACAAATCTACGTACGAAGCTTTCGAATCGGCAGTAAAGGATCCTCAAACAGCGGCAAAAGCTGCAATTTGGAAACCTAAAGCTGATAAAGTGAAGGCATTGTCTTCCGATTTGTATAATTTTCTAGAAGCTACTAAGCTTGAACTTAAGAAACGTTCAGATTACAAGGTAGAGAACGGAGTCGAAGAATTCAAAGAGGATGATATCGATGCACCTACCTACATGATGATTGAGCAAAAGAAAGGAACAGAGGTATATGATAAAATGTTGAAATTTAAGAAAGAACTCATGGCTGTATTAGACCCTAATGAGTTTGCTGATAATCCTAAATTGCAAGAAACAATTAAAAAGGATTTGGCTGATTTTGACAAATCGTTACCTATTAGCATGGATATTCCTGCTTCACATACTGGAACTCAATATTCAAAAGACGGTAAAGGATGGTCGGAAAGCAATTTCCACATGACACCTACTATCGCTGCTCTTACTATTTTGAGTAAATTGCAAAGCGATGTGAAAAGCGCTGAGGCTCAAATGGTTGACTATTATTTCAAGCAAATTGGTCAGGTAAAAGTTGTTTATGATGCATTCCAAGCGATTGCTTCTGCAAACACTAACTATTGTATGCCTGGCGATCCAGTAGAAGTTTATGCAGGTGTTGGTGCATTTAGCGAGGCTTCTAAGCCTACTATTGTTATCAATGGATCTCCAACTACTTTGCAAGATGGAATGGCAACATTCAAAACTACGGCTGCAGGTGCAGGAGAGCATTCAGTTCCGGTTAGTATATCTTATACAAAACCAGATGGAACAATAGCTACTTTGAAAAAGGATATCAAGTATACCGTTGGTACACCTACAGGTGCAGCGGTGATGATGGACAAAATGAATGTAATTTACATTGGAGTTGACAACCCACTTACCGTATCATCTGGCGCAGGTGCTGAGAAAACAAGTGTTTCCGGAACTGGTGGTGGGCTATCAGTAAGTAAAGGTGCAGCTCCCGGTAAATATATCGCTAGAGCAACAACTGTTGGTCAAGCTACTATCAACGTGAATGTGACAGGAGGAAAAGGTTTCCAATTCCCGGTACGTGTTAAACGTATCCCGGATCCGGTTCCAACATTAGGTGGTAAATTGAGAGGAGGTAATGCTCAAGTAGGAACAATTAAAGCACAATCTGGGGTTGTAGCCATTCTTGAAAACTTCGATTTTGAAGCACGTTTCAACGTTCAAAGTTACTCTATGATTTACTCTTCTAAAGGAGATGTATATCGTTCAGAAACTTCTGGTCCGTTATTCAATGCACAAATGCAAGGTTTCATGGGAAGAGCTAAACCAAAAGATATCATTTTCTTGGATGACATTAAAGTTGTTGGACCGGATGGTCAATCAAGAAAATTAGGTCAGATTGCGTTCCAGATTATCTAAATCAACTAATCAATGAAGAATATGAAAAATCTATTGGCGACTATAACCCTTTCATTGGGTGCGCTTGCAGCTTTTGCTCAGGAGCCTTTGGATGGTGCTTATCAAAAAGTAGTGACTAAAGAAAAGGAAGTTATTCCGTACGACTTTATTCGTGAAGCGGATGTATTTTGGTCTAAAAGAATTTGGAGATCAATTGATGTTCGAGAAAAAATGAACCTACCGTTCAAATATCCTCAACAATATTTGATTGAAATTATTCACTCGGCTGCTAAAAATGGTGAGCTTACCGTTTACGATAATAGTGTTGTTGATGGCGATCAATTCAAACAAGTGCTTCCTGTAGAAGATGTGAAAAAAATCGGATACAAAGAGGATACTGTTACACAAATCAACCCGGTAACCATGGAAGAAGAAACTAAAGTGGTGAAAAACGAGTTGGCTTGGGATAAAATCATCAAGTTCCGATTGAAAGAAGACTGGGTATTTAACGAGAATACATCAACTATGGTTTGTCGTATCATTGGATTAGCTCCGGTTCGTGAGTTAGTGCTTTCTGATGGAACAGTTGCCGGTGATGAGGTAATGTATTGGGTGTATTATCCGGACTTACGTCCTATCTTAGCTAAATACGAGGTGTTCAATCCTAAGAATGATGCTGTTCGTTTAAGTTGGGAAGATTTGTTCGAAGCGAGAATGTTTGAGAGTTATATCTATAAAGAATCAAACGTTTACGATAGAAACATTAAAGAATACGCTACAGGTATAGATCAGTTGTTAGAGTCTGAAAGAATCAAACAAAATATGTTTGAGTTCGAGCATGACCTTTGGAACTATTAATACTTAAAGTAATGCAATAAAAAAGCCTTCGAATTTCGAAGGCTTTTTTATTGCATATCAGTTAAATGCGTTAAGCAAGTTTGCTATTAATCCATTGCAGCATATCATTTAAAACTCGTGTTCTATCTACTTCAGGTTCGTTGTGGAGTTCGTGGTAGAAACCATCGTATAGTTTGAAAGTAAGGTGGTTTTTAGGCGCATTTTTAGCAAAATCGGAAGATCCATGCGGAGAAATCAATTTGTCTTCTGTGCCGTGGAATAAGAACAAATCGTTGCTTAAGGCTTCGGCATGTTCTATCGCCCAATAGCCCGCATCAAATGTTTCGAAAAAGGTTCCTGCAGTTGCTTGGTTGTGTACCAACGGATCGTTATCATATTTTTTCACTTCTTCTTTATCTCGAGATAAGTGCGATGTATCCAAATTGGCTTTTTCAGGAAACTTCGGATAAATATTTTTCATGAATTTCGCCAACATGATTTTGAATTTTGGTGGTTCAAAGCCCAATCTTAACCATGGTGCTGATGCGATTGCTCCACGAATAGCCGGTTTTCTACGCAATAGGTAGTT
>Ga0208695_1000878_pt1 | contig 28677 bp, 26 predicted proteins | sample AD_UKC111_MetaG_FD_184449 | JGI IMG/M metagenome (GOLD analysis project Ga0208695, IMG submission 184449) | Active sludge microbial communities of municipal wastewater-treating anaerobic digesters from Hong Kong - AD_UKC111_MetaG (SPAdes)... | ecosystem: Engineered > Bioreactor > Anaerobic >...
AGAGATACAAATTAATAAAAAAAACTAATATTAATATATATTGCATAACTAAATGCAACTTTAAATTTGCAAGATTAAATGCAACTATATTTGAATCATGGGGTTGCATTTACTTTGTCAATTCACGTTTAAAGAAAAACGTCCAGCAAAATTTAGTTAACCACTTGATATATTTATGCAAGTAGTGTATAATGCTACTGTTGGGCAAAAACAAGTTAAAAATTTAACAAAGTGACAAAAAATTTAAGGAGTGTAGTTATGAATTTTCAATTGAGCAAAGAGCATCAAATGGCAAGACAGCTGTTCAGAAATTTCGCCGTGAATGAAGTTGAGCCATTGGCACAAGAAATTGACGAAGAAGAAAGGTTTCCTCTTGAAACTGTTGAAAAATTAAGTAAATACGGTTTCATGGGTATTCCCTTTCCTAAAGAATACGGTGGACAAGGCTGTGATTATCTGACTTATGCTATGGCAGTCGAAGAACTGTCAAAGGTATGTGCCACAACAGGAGTTATAGTATCTGCGCACACATCCCTGTGCGGAGGTCCTCTGTATGAGTTTGGCACTGAAGAACAAAAGAAGAAATATTTAACAAAGGTTGCATCGGGAGAATGGATAGGAGCATTTGGCCTAACAGAGCCGGGTGCCGGAACGGATGCAGCCGGACAACAGACAAAGGCAGTGCTTGACGGTGACCATTACGTGTTAAATGGAAGTAAGATATTTATTACAAACGGTTCATATGCCGATTGTTATATAATTTTTGCAATGACCGACAAGACACAAGGCACAAGAGGTATTTCTGCCTTCATAGTAGAAAAGGGCTTTCCCGGTTTTTCAATAGGGAAAAAAGAATTAAAAATGGGTATCAGGGGCTCTGCAACATGTGAGCTGGTATTTGAAGACTGTATCGTACCCAAGGAAAATCTTCTTGGGAAAGAGGGGCAAGGTTTTAAAATAGCCATGAAGACCCTTGACTCGGGAAGAATCGGTATAGCTGCCCAAGCATTGGGAATTGCCCAGGGTGCCATAGACCAAACCGTTAAATATGTTAAAGAAAGAAAACAGTTTGGCAGGACTCTGGCTAAATTCCAAAATACCCAGTTCCAGTTGGCTGATATGCAGACCAAAGTGGATGCGGCAAGACTTTTGGTATACAGGGCTGCAGCCTTGAAGGATGCCGGACAAGCATACGGTGTTGAAGCATCCATGGCTAAATTGTTTGCAGCGGAAACTGCCATGGAAGTTACTACAAAGGCCGTACAGCTTCATGGAGGATACGGATACACCAGAGATTATCCTGTTGAAAGAATGATGAGAGACGCAAAGATAACCGAGATTTATGAAGGAACATCCGAAGTACAGAAAATGGTTATCAGTACAAATATGTTGAAATAGGGAGGCAGAAAAAGTGAATATAGTAGTATGTATTAAACAGGTACCTGATACCACGGAAGTCAGGATAGATCCGAAAACCAACACCCTTATCAGAGAAGGGGTACCAAGCATAATAAACCCTGACGACAAGGCAGGTCTTGAAGCTGCCCTCAGGCTTAAAGATGAATATGGAGCTCATGTAACGGTTATGTCCATGGGTATTCCGGCTGCGGAAGCTGCTCTTAGAGAAGCTTTGGCAATGGGGGCTGATGAAGCCATACTGATAACAGACAGGGCATTCGGCGGAGCCGATACCCTGGCAACATCCACAACCCTTGCAGCAGCTTTGAAAAAACTTGACTATGATTTAATCATAACGGGACGTCAGGCAATAGACGGAGATACTGCCCAAGTCGGACCCCAGATTGCTGAGCACTTGGGACTGGTAAACATCAGCTATGCGGAAGAAATTAAAATTGATGGAAATGAACTTATTGTCAAAAGACAATATGAAGATAGATACCATACCATAAAGACAAAATTGCCATGCTTGATTACGGCATTGGCCGAACTGAACAAACCCCGCTACATGACACCGGGCGGAATCTTCGATGCTTACAGGGAAAAAGAAGTTAAAATCTGGACTTCAAAAGATGTTGACGTGGACCCGGAAAGTATAGGTTTGAAAGGTTCTCCTACCAAGGTTGTAAGATCCTTTACCAAGGGTGCAAAATCAGCAGGAAAGGTTTTTGTTCTTGAACCCCAGGAATCAGCTGAGCTGATAGTTGAAAAAATGAAGGAGAAATTTATAATTTAGGAGGAGGACACTATGAATATTTCAGAATATAAAGGCATATTTGTTTTTGCTGAACAAAGAGACAGAAAAGTGCAAAAAGTTGCCTATGAACTGATAGGCAAGGCAAAGGAACTGGCAAAGGACCTGAATACCACCGTAACAGCCGTACTCCTGGGCCACAACATGAAGGATGAAGCCCAGAAACTATGCTACGGCGGGGCAGACAAGGTAATATATGCAGATCATGAACTCTTGGATGAGTATATGACAGAGCCCTATGCTTATACTCTTCATAAAATATTAACGGAAAAGAAACCTGAAATAGTCCTTTACGGGGCGACAGCCATAGGAAGAGACTTAGCTCCCAGGGTATCGGCAAGACTGAAAACAGGCCTTACCGCAGACTGCACAGGCTTGGCAATTACCGAGGACGAAACAAACGAGGGACAGTTAAACCTTGCCATGACCAGACCTGCTTTCGGGGGAAACCTTATGGCAACGATTATTATAGGAAAACACAGACCCCAAATGGCAACCGTAAGACCGGGAGTTATGCAGAGGGCAAAATACTCCGAGCAGAATCCGGTGAATATAGAAGAATATAAAGCAGAAATTCCTGCAGACAGGAAAAATGTGGAAATCCTTGATGTAAAAAGAATAATTCAGCAAAGAATGAACATCGAGGACGCAAAAGTTTTGGTGTCCGGCGGAAGAGGAATGCATGGTCCCGAAAATTACGCAATGCTTGAAGAATTGGCCGACTTGTTAGGCGGCACGATTTCAGCCTCAAGAGCAGCCGTAGATGCAGGCTGGGTTCCAAAAGACAGACAGGTAGGTCAAACGGGAAAAACCGTAAGACCGAATCTCTACATCGCATGCGGTATTTCAGGAGCTATTCAGCATTTGGCCGGTATGGAAGAATCTGATTTCATCATTGCCATAAACAAGGATGAAACTGCCCCCATATTTGAAGTTGCAGATGTGGGTATAGTAGGAGACTTGTTTAAAATAGTTCCCTTATTAATTGAAGAATTAAAAAAGGAAAGAGCAATGTCAAAAGTTCAATAAAAGGAAGAAGGCGGATAGGTACCTATCCGCCAAATTTATCAGTAGGGGGACATTCCTCTACTTCAAAGATTATCCCTTTATTACTTAAACTGTCCGCCGCCACCGCCGCTCATTTGTCTCTGAGCCATTTCAACCAATCTTTTAGTCATGTATCCGCCTACATAACCATTTTGTCTTGCAGTAAGGTTTCCCTTGTCAATCTGCTCATAATTTGTTAAGCCTAATTCATTGGCTATTTCAGTTTTCATCTGGTTAAGAGCTTGTTTTGCTTCAGGAACTACAATGTTGTTGCTTCCGCTGTTGCTTGTTGCCATTTTGATTCTCCTTTCTCTTAAGATGTACTATTATTATTATCAACTAAGTTCAATTTAATCATGTAATATTATGCTAAATTGGTAAATTACACTTGGGCCCTTTTTAACCTGTTTATGTAACAGGTCTGTTTTTTACATTGATTAAATTTTACAGAAAATCAATACTGACTTTCTATGCTTATTATTTACGACGGGTCAAAATATCATACATGGCAAAAAAATGCACTGGAGATATAGAATTGGAAGCACAAGTATTTTTAAAAAAAATCTATACGTAAAATTGATTTTATGGTAATATAATAATATTGTAACATAATATCAAAAAAATCATAAAGTTAAGATGGGAAACAACAGAATATTATAGCGCCGGAACTTATTAATAGTTGACGAGGACAGAGTTAATCGAAAATTCGGCGGATGCTCTGCGGTGTGGCTGCACCGATACAATTTTTACAAAAATTACGGGCGACCGTAATGACAAAATAAAATTGACAGCTTCAAATCTTACCGTAAATAATAGTCTTAGTTTCCCCAATCTTAATTCAATTACTAATTGAGACCCGGCCCGTGTAATCCTGAGCCAAGGCGAGGAATCACAGGTTTAGCGAAGCTATGCCATTCTGAACACATGTGAAGGATAACATGCAGCGATGCTTTGACATTGTTATGAATAACTCAAAACTGTCATTCTGAGAGCTTTAGCTCGAAGAATCTCATGCAGCAAAGCTGTGTCTTTCTGAACGCATGTGAAGAATCTCATGCTAAGCACTGCTGTGTCTTTCTGAGCATAAGTCAAGTGTCTCATTTGTAATAAAAAAAAATTAAAAGAATGGAGAGATTATATGTGCGGAATTGTAGGCTATATCGGATTTGAAGATGTGAAAGAGATCATTCTGCAGGGACTTGAAAAACTTGAGTACAGGGGATACGATTCGGCTGGAATAGCCGTGTTGCATGACAACGAAGTATATGTTTGCAAAGAAAAAGGAAGGATTGCGGATTTAAGGAAAAACATAGACAAAAATATAAACGGCAATATCGGAATAGGCCATACAAGGTGGGCAACCCACGGAACTCCCAACAAGATTAATTCCCACCCCCACCAAAGCAGCTCAAAACGGTTTACCCTGGTACACAACGGGATTATTGAAAACGAGGAAGAGCTGAGAAAAAAATACTTAAGCGATACGGATTTTCAGAGCGACACGGATACGGAAGTAATCGTCCAGCTCATTGAAAAATTTGTCAATGAAGGCGAATCCGTTGAACTTGCCATCAGGCATACCATGAGCAAATTAGAAGGTTCTTATGCCTTGGCCATAATTGACAAGCAGGATATGAACACCCTTTATGCCGCTAAGAACAAAACTCCTTTATTGGCGGGTAAGGGGAAGGGATTTAACATGATTGCCAGTGATGCCATGGCAATGATAAACCACACTAATTTATTTTATGAAATTGAAGATAAGGAGTTTTTGAAAATAACAAAAAACGATGTTGAAATTTATACCATTTACGGCAACAAAATAAACAGGCAGCCATACAAGGCGGATATTGACGCTTCGGATACGGAAAAAGGGCCATATGCTCATTATATGATGAAAGAAATCGAAGAACAGCCTTTTGTGATTCGAAAAATTATGTCAGAATATTCTGATAAATGCGGAAATATGAGCATTTCCTCGGAAATATTACAAGAATTAAGAAATTGCGACAAGATTTATATTATTGCATGCGGCACCAGCTACCATGCAGGTCTTGTGGGCAAGCAGTTTTTTGAAAAGATTTCCGGCAAGCCCACGGAAGTAATAATAGCCAGTGAATTCATATACAATATGCCCCTTTTGACCCAAAAGCCCTTATTCATGTTTGTTTCCCAAAGCGGGGAAACAGCAGACTGCAGGGCTGTCCTGGTCAAAGTGAAGGAAATGGGCTATAAAACTATCACTTTGACTAACGTGAAGGGCTCTACCTTGTCAAGAGAAGCAGACCATACCCTTTTGCTGCATGCGGGACCTGAAATAGCAGTTGCCTCCACCAAGGCATATACGGCCCAGGTTACTGTATTGGCAATACTTGCGGCCATGGTTGACAACAAAATCGGTATTGATGTCTTTAAAGAATTGTCCAAGATTGCTTACATTATGGAGTCTCTATGCAACGACAGGGAAAAATACAAAAAATTAGCCGAAGAATACCTGTTGAATACCAGGAATTGCTTCTATATAGGAAGAAGCATGGATTACTACTTGTGCCTTGAAGCAGCCCTCAAGCTGAAAGAAATTTCATATATACAGACGGAAGGTTTTGCTGCGGGAGAATTGAAGCACGGTACGATAGCATTGATTGAAAAAGACACTCCCGTAATTGCCGTGATAACCCAGGAGAACATCAATCTCAACACAAGAAGCAATATCAAGGAAGTTAAGGCAAGAGGGGCTAAAACCATGGTTATATCAATGCGGAGGATCAGCCAGGAGAAAGACAACATAGTGGTGGATGATGCTCACGAACTCCTTTCACCCTTGACAACCATCATTCCGGTTCAGTACTTGGCCTATTACGCAGCCCTCTTAAGAGGCTGTGACATCGATAAGCCCCGCAACCTGGCAAAGTCTGTTACGGTAGAATAAAACATAAATGGTTTAATTATATAAATGTATAACTAAAATAAACTCCACTCCATGATAATAAAGTTGACTCTGTCAAAATAAAGTTCGTTCCAAAATCCCGTAGTCGAAGCAGGAAAAATCCTGAACGGCTGCGGGATTTACTTTTTATTGAGTTTAGAGTTAAGGGGTAAGGAATAAGGCTAAAGGCATTGATTTTAAAGGATTGAGAGTATTATATATTGGTAGCAGAATTGAAAAAAGATTAGAAGAAACACATGAGAAAATGCAACCTTATACCTTTTCCCTTGCACATTGCCCTTATTCGGAACCGACTTTATTTTAAAAAATGTTACAAGGAATAAGGAAAAAGTGTTAATAAATGGGATGAAAATATGGAAATTTAGAGCGGACTTTATTATCTGGAAGAGATTAGGAGAATAGGGTTAAGGTGAGAAGGGATAAGGGTTTGAGGGGTTTTGGTTTGGAGCGGAGTTTATTTTAAATATACAATAAACATTTACATTATGGGGAGCAAAAATAAAACAGAGCTTAGCGACTAAAGTTGCTCAGCTCTATTTTATTATATAACATAATGTACAAATATAGCAGCAATTGATATTAAAATAAAGGCAACTCCTGTTTTGTATGGTTCTATATCTAATTTATGAAAATATGAATAAATCAAATTTAAAAATTCTTCATATTCTTTACTTCTTCTTTTTTTAGAATTAATTACTAAATAAGTATTATCAAATATTGTAAAGCCTAAAATATATTTATTGTAACCCCATTTTTTGAGACAACTATTTCATCATTTGGAGGCTTTTTTCTATGATGTAGCCGTTATTATTGCTAATATCTTCTATTATATTAAATATATTATCCTTACTTATACCTAATACTTGAAATTCGCTTCCTATTAATATAAGCCGAGGTTTCCACCCCATAGATATAAGGAATATAAGTATAAATAATATATCAGCGTAAATATTATGTCTATTTATTCCAAGCAAGAATAATGCAGGTAATTTAAAGTAGTTTCCATGAATTATTTTCGCTCTTGATAATAATAACAATGCTCCAGTAGCAAAATAAAAGACAAAAATAATATTCATATATACTCTTCTATACCTCCAACTAATTCATATTTGTTATATTATTATTGTGAAGATTAATAAACCGGCTCATAATTGCAGTAAGGCTGTATTTTTGTTTAAAAATACAGCTCTATTGTTTTTTGTATAATAAACATAAATGTAAAGAAAGCAAATAATATAGATATACCAAGTAAAATATATTTTATTGTTTTATTTTTAATGTTTAAACCTTCACGAATAAACAGTAAAAGAAAGTAGGCAATTGCGGCTATGTCTGCAGTAATATACAAACATCTAAAATCTTTAGCGTAGAAAATTTTAAACAGTGCTACTCCGAGAATTTGATATGCAATAAGAGTTAAAACAGGAGTATGATATTTCGAAATAAAGTCGAATAATTTTTTCATTAAATTTTCATCCTCTTTTATAGAATAGAGCCTATATACAATATACCATAATTTACTATTTATGTAAAATTATAATGATATTAAGCTGTGAGATTATGGATTTATGTGATATAATTAAAATAAGGCGGTGATTTGTATGAATAATGCCTTCAGGACCTCTATATATTTATTATTGCGATGTTTATATAGAAATTCAAAAAATATATAAAGAAGAAAAAATTAAATGGTAATAATGAAAAGCAAATCAGGAAATATGTTTATTGAATATAAGTAAGATATATGAATTCAGTAGTATTATACGAATAAAGGGGTAATGCGTAATGACTTGGCAGATAGTATGTTTGACAATTATTAATTTAGTATTCGAAATTACTAAATTTATAGCATGTGTTCTATTTATAAAAGTATGTATAACATATTTGAAAAAGAATAAATGAAAACACAATACAAGATTAATAGCATCGACGCATTTTTCAAATTATGCGAATAAAAAAGTGTTTAAAATGATAAAAACACAAGACTAATGCTCATGAATAGCTCTTCTTTTTGGCTGGAAAAAAAGTCTGATCCTTTCAGGCTGACCTGCAATCCAAGGGGTTAAATATACCTCATATATTGACTGAATATTTGGGTAGATTTGAATATAATAAATATAAGCACTATAAAAACCATCCTTATAAATACTTGCTGCATAGTATTCATTAGGACTCGATAACTCATTTAATGCCGGTAAAATTATACTGATTATTCCATTATTATTTGTGTAAAGTTGTGCAATCAATAAACCCGCCGCACTTTCATTATATACTCCTTCATATGACATTTTGAAAATTTTAACTAAAACATTCGATAAAGGTATGTTTATACTGTCGGTTACTGTGATTTCTAATGAACCGGTTCCATTAGTATTTAATTTATAATTAGAACAAACCGGATGATTCATCTTTTCATTTCCTTTCTATAAATCTTTGTTATAATTTATGCTATTAGCAGCATAAAGTTCTTGTTCTAAAGGAATTGATAGTTCAAAGGGGGCTGTCTCAAAACAATTTGGGATAGCCGTCATAGGAACAGATACATCCTTAAAACAGGGCATTATTCCCGGATAATTTTGACGGACCTTACTATGCTATCGAAATAACAGCTGACTTAAGACATACACAAGGCGGTCTTGTAACAGATACGGTAGGTCATGTTTTAAGAGAAGACGGTACTTTAATCAAGGGCTTATATGCAGCCGGAGGAGTAATGGAAGGCTTCTCTGCTACAGCCGGTCCGGGATACATGTCAGGAAACGGATTATTGCAGGCATTTGTATTTGGCCGCCTGGCGGGTAAAGAGGCAGCTACGACTACAAGAGCTGAAGCTAAAATTGTAAATCTTAAATAACATTTGTAAAAAAAACGTGGCTGTACATAAACGGTCGGATCCGTTGATGGGCAGCCACTTTTTCATTTTCAAAAAAAGTTGCCTTTCTTGGAATTTCAAATATTATCTCCTGCAAAACACAATAATTCCCGAAACCATTAGTGCAACCCCGATCAATTTTATCCAATCAAAAGAAATTTTTTCCGCACCGAATAAACCAAACACTTCAATTAAATAAGCAACAATTAATTGGGCCAGGAGAATCAGCATAGTTGCCTGGGTAGGCCCTAAATCAGATATTCCTTTTATTACGGTATATGTAATGAAGGCACCGATGACCCCGCCTGACAAGTATAATTTTTGGCTCACGTCAAACACTGAAAACAAGGCTTCCTTCCCCGTAAAAAACCATAAGCTCATGCTTGCGGCAAAAGCCGATATATGGACCCAGCTTGTTGCAGCCCACATATTTGATGTTTCCATGACCCTGGTATTGAAGACTCCTTGGACACTCATTAAGAGTCCCGCAAGGAGAGCAAATATAATTCCTATGACAATCCCTCCCGTCATTTTTTCCCCATAAGTATAGTATTACAAATAAAAGCGGTTTAATTAAAACAAATATTTAATACAATAAATTACATGGTTTTCTTAATTATCAAGAAAATAACTAATAATTGACAATTTAATCAGGTTATAATATCATGCTAAGAAAGGAAGGGAAAACAAAAAACTTTAAAGGGCAAGATGACAATGGGGGAAATCACAAGCGCAAAAATTATGTACCGGCATTTTAGCCAGGGGAGGAAAAATTAATGGAAATAAAAAAAGGAAAGAATAAATTTTATTTGGGCGAAGAAGATGCTCCTTTGGCAGAAATAATTTTTTCCGTCGATGAGGAAGGCATAATAGTAGCTGAAGGGACCAGGGTTTCCCAAGAATTAGGCGGAAAAGGAGTGGGCAAGATGATACTTAAGGAATTGGTAGACTGGGCCAGAAAGGAAAACAAAAAAATCCGGCCGATTTGCCCCTTTGTAGCTGCCCAAATGGATAAAACACCGAAATACCATGATGTGCTGGAAGAAACAGGGTTCTAACCTCTTGGGGTTAGAACCTTTTTATTCTTCCAATACATCTCTCGGGTGGGGAGGAATCTCTGTTCTCCTTTCTATGATCGGCTGTTGTTGAGGCTGGGTAATCGGAATCATTTCTATTACAAAATCGGTTGTTACATTAGGGAATAAACGATTATTATATATAATGTTGGTAAAGTATCCGAAAATGTCCACGCTTATATTATAGGTTGAAAAGTTGTATTCGGGTCCTTCTATTAAGGTTCCTAACTTGTTGGCTATAGGCAGTTCTATTCTTGCGGGATTTATGGTTGTAACCAGATGCATGATGGGAATGTCTCTCCTTTCCTCATCAGTCACATAGATCGTTATTGTGGCGTAAGGTATATCTTCTCCGGTTACCTTATCTATTATATGAAGCCTCATGAATCCGGTTGCATCCTCATATTGTGAATTGTTATTAATGTTTTGACAAACATTCCAGCAAGGATATACATAATTGTATCTGCCCATGTTGAATGACCTCAAACAATAATTATTCATGATAATTTCCTTCCTTTTAATTAATAAAGGCAATATAATATTAGTATGATATTATAATATGCAGGGATAAGAGCTAAGGAACGGGTTTAATGTGTTATAATATGGCTAATCTTGTTTTTAGAGTTAACATTATTAATTTTGCGAGGTAAATTATGAAATACGATTTTACAAGTATTATAGACCGCCGGGGCATGGATTCCCTAGCTGTTGATTTAAAACCGGGATTTGGTCCCCAACCGCCTAAGGAAGGATTTGACATAATCCCCATGTGGGTAGCGGATATGAGCTTTCCTACCCTTCCAACCATTCAGGAAGCAATCATTGAACGTGCCAACCATCCCATGTTCGGATATTTTACACCTAAAAAGGAGTATTATGATTCGATTATCAAGTGGCATGAAGATCGAAACGGAGTGACAGGTATGACCCCGGACCATATTGGTTATGAGAACGGGGTACTGGGATGCCTGATGTCCGTCGTCGATGCATTTTCTGCCCCTGGGGATTACATACTGGTTCATTCACCTACCTATATTGGATTTACATCATCCCTGACTAATAACGGCCGCAGGATTATCCTTTCGTCCCTGGTTAAGGATGATGAAGGCGTATGGCGGATGGATTATGATGATATGGATGCCAAATTTAAAAATATAATATCCATTTGGCAATATTCTGCTCACCCCACAATCCTTGCGGACGTGTATGGAAGAGGGAAGAAATCGAACAAGCCATGGAAGTCTATAAAAATAACGACTGCCTTGTAATTTCCGACGAGATTTGGAGCGATATCATACTATACGGCAACAAGCACATACCGACTCAGAGCGTAAGCGAAGACGCAAAGAACCGCACCGTTGCCATATATGCCCCTAGCAAGACCTTTAATCTTGCCGGCCTGGTAGGAGCTTATCACATTATATACAACAAGTACCTAAGAGACCGGGTAAGGGCTCAAAGCAGCAAATCCCATTACAATCAGATGAATGTGCTTTCCATGCATGCCTTGATCGGAGCCTATAAAGAGGAAGGCCGTGAGTGGGTTGATGAGTTGTGTATGGTCCTGGGTGAGAACATTGATTATGCCTGTGACCATATAGCAAACAATTACAAGGGAATCAAGTTTTTTAAACCTGAGGGAACCTACATGCTTTATATAGACTGCGAGGAATGGCTGAAAGAGCATGGTATGACCCTGGATGAGCTGTATAAGGCAGGTACCGATGCAGGTGTCATGTGGCAGGACGGAAGACCCTTCAACCACCCCCATGCCATCCGGATAAACCTGGCATTGCCCAAGTCAAGGGTGATAGAGGCTTTTGACCGCTTGGACAAGTATGTGTTTTTAAGATGATTTTTCAAAAAAATGCGCTCTTTTAAAAGAGCGCATTTTTTGGCAATTATAACAGCTGCCTTATTTGTCGTCACTGGTAAAGAGCTGGGTCCAATACGGGGTTCCATCCGTATCCACATAATATCCTACACCAATGAAAGTATAATAGGGTGAAAGGATATTTTTCCTGTGGCTTGGCGAATTCATCCATTGGGAAACCACTATTTCAGGTGTATCCTGTCCCATGGCTATATTTTCGCCCCAGAAAGAATAATTGATTCCAAATCTGCGCAGCATGTTATTTGCCATGCCATAAGTCGGAGAATAATGGTCGAAATAGTTTAAATCAGCCATGTCCTTTGATTTAACCCGGGCTACGTCCGAAATCTTGCTGTCATAATACAGCGGGTCCAAGCCGGCTTTTTGTCTTTCAATATTAACCAACTGGACCACCCTCTGTTCATAACCGGGATTTGTTGCCGCAACCGTACCAAAAGCATAGGCAACTGGTGACAGTGCAAGAAGCATTATCAAGACAAAGGCTGTTAACTTATTTTTCTTCATATTACCTCCTTTTGAAACAAAAAAATTTTTGTTTCTATATTATTGTTTCAAATTATTATTAATATATAAATTTATATATTTGCTTAGTTGTATATTTATAGTGTATATAAAAATTTTTTCCTTATTTAAAAGGCTGTATAATTGCTTTGAATAATATTTTTGTCGTTGTTATAAATAAATCAAAACTGTTATTGATATGAATATCCCATAGTGTCATCCTGAGGGCTTTAGCCCGAAGGATCTCATGAGATCCTTCGCTATCGCTCAGGATGACAAGGGGATTTTTTATTACTCTTAGGATGGAAAGGGGTTTATTTTTGTGATATAATGAATAAAATTATGGAAGCAAAAGACTTTGGTTTATATTCTATAGGAGGCCTCCATGCTTAAAAAAGAAGACGTGAAATACATAGAAGATCATCTGGAATTTTGGGATAAATTAAGCGAAAGCGAGAGACAGCTGTGTTTAAATAATTTTGTAGTCGCAAATTATAAGAAGGGTGCAAATCTTCACGGAGCAGGCAAGGAATGCCAGGGCCTGATATTGGTCAGGAGGGGTGAACTCAGGTTTTATATATTGTCTGAAGAGGGAAGAGATGTAACCCTCTTTCGCATATCTCAGGGAGAAAACTGTATCCTTTCTGCTTCCTGCATATTGAGCAACATTACCTTTGATCTTTTGATTGATGCTGAACAGGATTCGGAGGTACTGCTGCTAAATGTGGAAACCTTTGATAAGTTGGCTCGTGAAAACATATATGTGGAGAACTATATATATAAAAAATCAACCGAAAGATTTTCAGAGGTAATGTGGGCTGTGGAGCAAATCTTGTTCATGAGCTTTGATAAAAGGCTTGCGGTTTTTCTTTATGATGAAACAGTAAAAACAAAATCCAATGTAATAAAGTATACCCATGAACAGATTGCAAAATATGTGGGAAGTGCAAGAGAAGTTGTGTCCAGGATGCTGAAAAACTTTGAAGCCCAGGGTATACTTAAACTTTCAAGGGGGACCATCGAAATAATTGATAAGGACAAATTAAGGGCAATCGTACTTAATGTTTCATAATTAATAAAACCAAAGGGGAGGAGTGTAATACTCTAACCTTGTGGGAGTCCTTATATAATCACGCAAGTAAGCGGGCGGACTGGTGATTCGGTTCATTTTAACATGGTATATGGTTTTAATCCCTTCGTATATGGGAATATTAACCAAGGTAACACCATGGTATCCGAAAATGTCCAGTTGAGCAAAATACCGGCTTAATGGCCATTCAATTACAGGCAGTTCTATTAATGGGATTTTACCATCAACACTTGTAGAATACCTTACAACTAATTCCGATATGCCACATTCCGCATATTGGCCGAATATGGTCAGTTTAATTACTTCAATATCAACATTTGCCAAGGGCATATCTGTTTGAGCATCTGTTACGATTATTTCCAAAAACCCGGTTCCTTCATTGCCGGAGTCATTATTCATATTGAATTTATATATATTTGAATCTCTGCATTTATCGGGACTTAAACGGTATTTCATTATATAACCTCCATTCATTGCACATGACACCTGTTATGTACTACATCTTGCTTTATTATATGTTAAGGAAGGAATTATGTTTGTGCTTAACTTATTGCATTTGCAGGGATGTTAATATATAATTTTAGTGTTAGTTGAATAAGAAAGGTAGGGATGTTTGGGTTGAAAAAAAAGTTAGCATTATATGGGTTTAACAATCTTACGAAGTCATTGAGTTTTAACATTTATGATGTTTCCTATGCTAAAAGTCAAAAGGAAAAGAAAGAATATATAGAATATATTGATGAACAATACAATTCGGACAGACTCACTCAGATTTTGTGCAATGTTACCGATATAATAGGAGCCCATATTCTTAATATTTCAAAGCAGGATTATGATCCCCAGGGGGCTTCAGTAAATATTTTGATAGCTGAAGGTGCAGTGGCAGGCGATAATTTGGATGCTACATGCAACCAGGGCAAGCTAAAGCAGTTAAAGAGCGAAACCATACATGCCCACCTTAATAAAAGCCATGTTACGGTACACACCTATCCGGAGCATCATCCGGATAATGCCATTTCTACATTTCGTGTTGATATAGATGTTTCCACATGCGGGGAAATTTCACCCCTTAAAGCCCTCGACTATTTAATTGACAGTTTTGATTCGGATATAATAACCATTGACTATAAAGTCAGGGGTTTTACACGAGATTTGCATGGCAAAAAACTCTTTATTGACCATGATATAAGGTCAATACAAGATTATATAGATAAAGAAACTTTAAAACATTATGATGCGATTGACATCAATATCTTTCAGGCAAATACTTTTCATACCAAAATGATGATCAAGGAGATCAACCTGCAAGACTACCTTTTCAATAAGGATGTAGAGGATGTTTCTCCAAAGAAGCGATTGGAAATAATGGATTTGCTCAGGAAGGAAATGACTGAAATATTCAGCGGTATGAATATATTTCAGGAGGAGAATTGAATGGAATTATGGTTTAGTGAAAATCACACGGATAATGTGAAGTTTTCGATTAGGGTTGACAGGCACCTTATTAGTGTGCAAAGTGATTTTCAGAAAATAGATGTCTTTGATACTCCTGAATTTGGCAGGGTCCTGGTTATAGACGGTTATTTGATGCTCACCGAAAAGGATGAATTCATATACCATGAAATGATTGTCCATGTTCCCATGGCGGTAAATCCCCATATTAAGAGAATCCTCGTAATAGGTGCCGGAGACGGGGGAACCGTAAGGGAGCTGACCCGTTATAAGACCGTGGAAAGTATCGATATGGTTGAAATTGACAGGCAGGTTGTTGAAATATGCAAGGAATATATCCCCAAGACAGCCTCCGGCTTCAATGATGAAAGGCTTAACTTGTATTTTGAGGACGGCCTGAATTTCGTCAAAAGGAAAAAGAATGAGTATGATTTGATAATAGTGGATTCTACGGACCCGGTGGGTCCGGGACTTGAACTCTTTACAAGGGAATTTTATGAAAACTGCTACAAGGCCCTGGTTGATGACGGCATACTGGTAAACCAGCATGAAAGCCCTTATTATCCCTATGATGCGGAAGCCATGAAAAATGCCCACAAAAAAATAAAATCAATTTTTCCCATAGCTAAGGTTTACCAGGCCCACATTCCCACATACGGGTCGGGACACTGGCTCTTCGGCTTTGCTTCCAAAAAATTTGACCCTCTTAAAGATTTAAAAGAAGACTTATGGAATTCCCTTTGTCTTGAAACAAATTACTATAACACGGACCTCCATAAGGGCTCCTTTTATATACCCAATTATGTAGAAAGATTACTTGAAAATGCTTAAAAAAATGCATTTTATCCGGGGACACACCTTTGAAGGTATGTCCCCATTCAATTATAAAATGCATTTTTTGAGGAGACAAGTTATGCTAATTAATGAAGTCAAGGTATCTGAGCATACGCTCAATTATAGCCGTGGCTTCTGCCCGTGTTGCATTTCCATCAGGGTCGAAGTCCTTTGTGTCTCTTCCCATAATTATGCCTGCCTTGGCACAATAGGCAACGCTTCCCCTTGCATATTCATCTATTGTTGAGTTGTCAACAAATTTTGCCAGGATTTCTTGCTCATTTTCTACCGTTATTTCCTTGCCGGCAAACCTTAATGCATTGCAAATCATGACTGCCATATCTTTTCTTTTGATTCTTTCGTTGGGATAGAATTTTCCGTCATCTCTGCCGTTTATTATGCCTGCACTATAGGCTGTGGAAATATCCTTTTCGTACCACCCGCTAACATCTTCAAAATTAACGGTTCCTTCTTCTTCGGTTATAGCTAAGGCTCTTGTAATCATCACCGCAAATTCGGCCCTGGTGACATAATCATCAGGTGCAAAGATTCCTTCGCTCTTACCAAAGGCTATATTTCTTGCGGCCAATTTTTCAACATTCATCTTTGACCAGTGATTTGCTACATTACTGAAGGATTTTGGATTGTTTACTATGGCGAATACACCGTTTCCCCTGTAATGAATCCTTGCGGTGCCATGGTCAAATACGGAAGGAGCAAAGGTGAACTCATCACCTGTTAATTTCATTGCACTGGTGCTGTATGCATCTGTATCACTTAAATTATCCATTGTACGACTTACATACATGTTATATTTGTCAATCCTTACTTCTTTTGATTCTCCTTCAACTGTTACGCTGTAATCAACCAATCCGGAAACCATTTTACCCCCTAATTTTTCAAGGGCAGCTAGGGCAGTATCAATTAACTCTTTATCATCAACCTTTTCTAAAATAATATTTACCCTGGAATCTTTAATATTATTTACTTGATTTAATACCTCTTCGGATTTAAGGGGCAGGTTATAGGATGCTGCATCCCAGGTTAATTGCAATATGCCGTTTGGATTATCCTTAGCAATACTCTTGTAATAAGACCCAAGTAGCCACAGTTTGGCAACATTTCCGGTCTTAGTCGCCTCGAAGGAATAGGTTTCATTATTTGAAACCAAGTCATCAGAGTAAATATTTTTAAGCACTTTGCCATCAACGATTATTTGACCGATAACTTCAGGTTTTGTCGAATCCCTACGAGTCGGAGGCTCAACTTTAGGTTCAGATATTATTCTGTAGCCGATAGAGGGTATGTCTTCATATTCGTTAAATATATAAAGTTCACCATATTCTTGTCCCTTTTCATAGGCAATGAGAAATTCACCCTTCAAGTTTCCGGCTATGGCAATTTGGTCATAACCATCTACAATTTCAGGTTTATTTGTATTAAATGTTTTTCCTGTGGGACCCTGGCTGTCAATATATCTTAATTGGGCATATGCGCCAAATGTACCGGGATTCCATACACAAAGCATTTTATCTTTCCCGTCGAAATAAGCTGCAGGGTAAACAGAACCCATGCCTTCTTCAGCATCAACGCTTGAAATAACAAACTCATCGCTGATTATCTCAGGAGTATCATTTTGTATGTTATAATAAGCACCCAATATTTCATGACTGATTTCATCTGACCAAGTAATTAAAAATTTGTTGTCTGTGTAATTGTAGGATACATTTGGATTGTATGCATCTTCAGCAATAGTAGCAGTATTAACGGAATAAACCTCACCACCAACTCCGATTACTGCAGCCTTGAGATAAAGATTATCTACATAATCATCCCCTTCTAAGTACCATTCCCAATCCTGCCATGCAATAAGATACTTATTGTCATCGATGCTGTAGCTTACGGAAGGATACTCCTCTTCTGTATTCTCAGCATTTGCAATTGGGAAAGTATCTTCAATAATATTAATAATATCACCATCAATTTCAACAATACTTCCATATATGTCCCAGCTGTTATCTATTTCTCCGCCGGTTGAATCGTATTGCTGCCATACTATTAAAAACCTGTCATTTAAGCTGTCATAAGCTATACCCGGATACGCTTCATGGATGCTTGGAGAAGCATTGTTTGATACCTTAAATGCTGTACCTGTATCTATATCATAAGTATTACCTGACTTGTTAATCTCAAGCTTGCAGGCATAGATTTTATCATAAGAATAACTTTGGGACCAGGCTACCAAAAAGTTATTGTCTGAATCAACTGCAACGGAAGGTGATTGAAGCTCTCCGTCATCATCAGGATCTTCGTTGTCTGTCCCGTCATTTATCAGGAATCGTTCACCGATTGGCTTACCTTTATTATCAACCAATTGGCCGTAAATATAATCCCCACCACTATAGGTATCAGGATTATAACCCGTAAATACGGACAAATATATGTCTAAATCCGAATGGTAAGCTAAATCCGGTTCTATTTCAGCAACAAGGGCAGGAGGTTCAGGCGGCTGGGGTTCTCCAAATATTCTATATCCAATGCTGTTTCTATATTCAACAGACTCATCGAACTCCAATTCACCAGGATTATATTCACCCGGCTCGGGTACATACCTGTGTTTGTATGCAATGATGATAGAGCCCTTATTATCTCCTGCAATCCCTATTTGAGGATCAATGCTCAATCTGTCTCTGTCTTCCTCTTCATTATCGGTATAAAAGGCATCTCCTATAAAGTTTCCGTTTTTGTCAATATACTGAAGTTTTGCATAGTAATAACCTTCCGTAATGGGTACCCAGGTGCAAAGCATGTTGCTGTTACCATCACTATGTGACACAGGAAAACATGGATAGCTTATTTCATCGCTTGATGCAATTATAAATTAACTGCCAACTTTTTTCGGAATATGTTGGTCTAATTCAATAAACTGTCCTTTTATATTGTTCTCATTATAATCAAACCAGGTCACGAAAAATTGGTTTTCAGAATCATCATAATTATTTGTTGAAACATGCGGATACATGCCGTTTTCTGCGATGCTTATAAAACCATCAAGAGGCACTTCTCCTGAAGATTTTACAATTTGTGCTTCAATAGAGTTATCACTTTCCCAGGTCACAATGTATGCATCATTATGAAAATCATAGCATGCTTTTGGGCTGTACTGATATTCATCACTGGGTAAAGAGAAGTTTTCAGTTGTCATAGTACCTTGAGAATTTATTAATCTTCCATGGACAACTGAATAATCTTGCTGCCATACCAATAAGAACTGACCGTTTTCGCCGTATGCCAGGTCCGGATAGTATTCAAAATATGTACCGGGCATGTTATCGTTTCCGGAAACAGAGAAAGGTGCTCCAATAATGGGATTGTCAATGTCACTTATATCTACAGTACAAGCCTTTAAATAAGTTCCCTCTTCGCCTATTTCTTCTGACCATACGACCAGGAAACATTCATGTTCTTCATCATAGGCCACAGTCGGGGTTTTATTATAGGTATAATTTTTATAAATTAAAAATTTATCACTTATTACGTTTCCGTTTTCATCTAATATTTCTCCACAAATATAGCTCCCCATGCCATAACCGCCACCGCTAATGACATAACAAGCAAAAACACTTAAATAATAATCATCACCATAAGCTATATCCGGATCTCAAAAGTATACATGGTCCGGGGCAACAGCAGTACCATAAACCGCAAAAGCAATTTCTATCTCATCCTGGTTTCCAAGTTCAATTACAGGGATTTTAAATTCATATACCTTATGTTCATAGGGCACCTTATCTGTATAGGTAAATGAAGTATTACCCCATTTGGTTTCAGGAACTGACACCTTATACTCTTTAATTCCTTCAGATGTATTAATATAGACTTTCCCATAATCCTTATCGCCATCATATGTATTGTCAACCGTGACATCCATTGTTACATAAAGGTTTTCTTCGTCATTCATAACCCAGAAATAAACATAGCCAAAAGGATGACCGGAACCTGTTTTTCTGAATTCTTTAACAAAGGGTTCCTTATTCTTGATTTCTTCTATATTGCCATCAGCAATTACAGTTCCAAAGTTGCTGTTTATTTCATAAGTATAAAATTCTTTGATGTCATCTTTATTCTTAGGGGTGTTTAACAACGGGAATTGAAGAGGTTCTTTGCTTATATCAACCGGTTCAATTCTGCCGGTGACGCTCAAAATACCATTGTTACCGCTAACTTTGAATTCCAATGTTATCCCGTCTTCAACCGGAGTTACGTCCAAATCTTCCTTGGAAAGCTTGCTCAAAACTTTGCCCTCTGAGCCGTTTGCTTTTACGGCTTGCACTCCATCAAGAAATACCGCATCAAGGTAAGATGCTCCCCCGCCATTTTGTGTAATTCTGATTAAAGCATCTTCACCTTTTAAATAATCACCGCAATCGATTTCCTTAGTTTCTTGAAATTTTCCGAATCCAAGTTCGCCTAATTTTATCCATTGGTTGTCAATTTCTGCTGCAATTTCGAATACACCATTAATGCTTTTTTCCTTTTTGGGCAATTCCTGAGGCAAAACATCTCCAAATGCCTGAACAGGAATTATCATCATCAAGATTAAGACAAAAATAAATACCCTTTTCATTCTATACCCCCTTATTTATATTTATTGATTTATTATATTCTATATGCACATGCTAATTATTTCAATCACCTTAAGGGTGATTTTAAAATAATTAAATAATATTTTGCCATCTATGATATAATGAATGCAATCATTGAAGAAAAAGCTCTGGCTTTTGCACCAATGCATTCATTGTATCGGTGTGAAGCAAGCTGATTCTGCGGCTTGCACTTATGATATAATGCAGATAAATCAATTCAGGTTATACTGAGCTAATTTACATATATGGCAGGTGAGAGGTAAATATGAACTACAGAATTAATCAAAAAAACGGGGATAAACTTTCCATACTTGGCTTCGGCTGCATGCGCCTTCCCGCCAAGGCAGGAATAATTGATGAAAAAAGGGCCATCAAGATGATCCGGGATTCCATTAAAAAGGGTGTCAATTATTTTGATACCGCCTATATTTATCATGGGGGACAAAGCGAATCCTTATTAGGGAAAGCCCTCCGGGACGGTTACAGGCAAAAGGTGAAAATAGCCACCAAGCTCCCCCCCTACATGGTAAAGAAACTGGATAATGCTAAAAAAATAATGCTTACCCAATTGGAAAAACTAAATACAGACTGTATAGACTATTACTTGCTCCATATGCTTACGGATAAGGCTATGTTTGACAAGATGGCGGACCTCGGGGTTATGGAGTGGCTGGAAGACCTTAAAGGCCAGGAAACAATAAAAAACATAGGTTTCTCCTTTCATGGGAGCAGGCAGGATTTTGAGTTGATTGTTAAGGCATATCCGTGGGATTTCTGCCAGATACAATATAATTACCTGGATGAAAACAATCAAGCCGGCCTTTCGGGGCTAAAACTTGCCCATTCCTTGGGAATTCCCGTGATTGTCATGGAGCCTCTCAGAGGAGGGAAATTAGTGAATAATTTGCCTAAAGAGGTTTTAAAAATTTTTGAAAGGGTCCATCCTCAATGGACGCCTGCCGAATGGGGCTTAAGATGGATTTGGAACCACAAGGAAGTGAATGTGGTCCTGTCGGGCATGAGCACAGAAGACCAGGTAAATGATAATATTGAAACAGCATCTCAAGCTGTATCGGATTCCTTGACAAATCAGGAGATAGAGGTGTTTGACCTGGTAAAATCCATCATCAACGAGAGAATCAAGGTTCCCTGCACAGCTTGCGGGTACTGCATGCCCTGTCCCCACGGAGTTAACATTCCAGGTTGCTTTGCGGCCTATAACGACAAGTTTTTACTGGATGAAAAGATGTACAGGTGGAAGTATGCCCAGGCCCTGGGTGCACTTTCCGCAGAGCCGGCCTTTGCTTCAAAATGCGTGGAATGCGGCAGGTGTGAGCTCCACTGCCCCCAAAATATAGAAATACGAAAGGAATTAAAGGCAGTTGCCAAAACCATGGAAGGAGTTTTCTTCAGACCTGTAGTAGGGGCAGCCAGGAAAATCCTTAAAATCAGATAAACAGGGGAACAGCTGCCAAAAGCTTATTATATAATAAAATAAAAAATATTCCGTGAATCGAACAAATGTTTGACATCCGGAATATTTTGTTATATAATCAAATAAAAACGGTGATGGTCATGGACGACAACTTGTTTGAAAAATTAAAGATTTTGGCAGATGGGGCAAAATACGACGTATCATGTGTTTCCAGCGGTGTAGAAAGAAAAAACAATACGGTGGGGGGAATAGGCAATGCTTCTGCGGCCGGCATATGCCACGCCTGGTCTTCCGACGGCAGGTGCATATCCCTTCTAAAGATCCTGCTAACCAACGACTGTATTTACGATTGCAAGTATTGTTTGAACAGGGTGACAAATCCCATAAAAAGGGCAAGCTTCACTCCGGAAGAGGTGGCAGAGCTGACCATTCAGTTTTACAGGAGAAATTATATTGAAGGCTTGTTCTTAAGCTCTGCCGTCGAAAAAAGTCCCGACCACACCATGGAAAATATCTGCAGGGTTCTTGAACTTTTAAGATATAAATATAATTTTTGGGGTTATGTCCATGTTAAGATAATTCCAGGAGCAAGTCCCCTTTTGGTTAAAAAGGCCGGCATGCTGGCAGACAGGGTGAGTGTGAATATTGAGCTTCCCACCAGGGAAAGCTTGTCCCTCCTGGCCCCTCAAAAAAAGATAGAGAATATTATTAAGCCCATGGCCCTGATCCATAATGAAATTGCCGGTGCCTTAGAAGACAGGACTCATTTTAAGAATGCCCGGAGCTTTGTTCCGGGGGGCCAGTCTACCCAGATGATAGTGGGAGCCACCCCCGACACCGATAAAACAATTCTTGATTTATCGCAGAATTTATATGACAGGTTCAGGATGAAAAGGGTCTTTTATTCTGCTTACATACCCCTTATGTCATCACCCAACCTGCCTGCCTTAAGCACCATGCCTCCCCTGTTGAGGGAGCACAGGCTGTATCAGGCGGATTGGCTCATGCGTTTTTATTATTTTAATTCTTCCGACTTGTTTACCGAAAATGAGCCCAACCTGGACCTGGAATTTGACCCCAAATTGATGTACGCCCTTAGGAATATTGACAAGTACCCAATAGAAATCAACAAGGCCTCCTACGAAGAACTTTTAAGAATACCGGGTATTGGGGTAACCGGGGCTCAAAGGATAATAAGGGAAAGGAAAAACGCACAAATTTCCTATGATTCTCTAAAAAAAATGAGGACGGTCCTCAAAAGGGCAAAATATTTTATTACTGTAAAAGGAAAGTATTACGGCAATGTTAAGTTTGATCCTGAAGCTATAAAATCCGAGATAAGGATGAAGGAAATTCAAAGGCAAATCAGTATATTTGAGTTCTTGTGAGATGAAAGATTATTTGTATGACGGCACCTTTGAAGGATTGTTGACCTGCATTTATCAAAATTATAAAAAAGAAAGGGCTGCAGGCATATATGAAAAGTCAAACTACCAGCAGTCCCTTGTATATGAATCGGAAATCGTAGAAACGGACATATCAAAGGCTCAAATCGTATGCGACGCAATATGCTCAAAGATTTCCAGGGAGGCCTACATCAACGTTTATTATTGTTATCTTTCAAATGCTGCCAATAAAGAAAACATAATTTTGGAATTTTTAATCTTTGCCTTTAAATACGGAAAAGACACCATGAACTTCTATACTCACGAAAAGGTTCTTCCCGTCCATGAAATATACAAGAAGGTGGCCAGGGAAGAGCACAGGGTCTTAGGCATACTGAGGTTTTCGGATATAGGAGGAATTTTGTATGCCAGGTATTCTCCCGACAACGACATAAGCGTTTTGCTGGCCGACCATTTTGCCGACAGGTATAAGTTTGAAAAATTCATCATCTTTGATGAAAAAAGGAAAAAGGCACTTGTGTATGGGGACAATGCCTGGGAGATTAAAGAAAACATAAACCTTGACAATGTGGAATATTCCTTAAATGAAACCATGATACAAAAATTATGGAAGCAATACTTCACCGATTTGGCTATTAAGGAAAGAAAAAACATAAATCTTCAGTTCCAGTTTGTCCCCGCCAGATACAGGAAGAATATGCCTGAATTTAAATAACAGCTGAATTTACTAAAAGTAGTTTAGAAAAGAGTATTAATTAATTTAAGTAATAAAAAAGATCAACTGAAAATATATAAAAGTACTAAAAATTTTATAATATGTGATATAATATATACAAAATGTGATGTTAATTAACTAAAAAAAATTAAACGACTTATTTTAATTGGTGTGATAATGTACCGATATGGTTGTTTGCGATTATTGCAAGGAGGTATACATGGAAGTTTTTACTATTGAAGAAATTGCAAACGAATTAGAAATATCTCATACATATTTAAATAAATTAATTCAAGATGAAGAAATCATTTTAGATAGAACTGATACGGGAGAATATATTTGGAATAATCAGGTTTACAATAAAATAAGAATGTTGTTAGACATTCCAAATCGAGTTGAAAATGATAATATAATGAAACTAATAAATATATATGGATTAAAGCGTTCCTATATAAATAACAGGAGATATTTAGGAAATAAATATTCCTTGACATCATTTATTAGAAAGACTGTTGATGAAAACTGTTCAGGAATAAATATTGTAGTTGACATTTTTAGTGGAACGGGAGCGGTAGCTCACGCATTTAAAGACAAAATGGTGATTACAAATGACTTACTTTTTAGTAATTATATAAGTAATTATGCTTGGTTTGCACCAATGAAGTATTCGGAGGAGAAAATTGTTAAGTATATAGCAAAATATAATAGTATCAAAACATCTGAAGAAAACTACATGCGCAATAATTTTGCAGATACATATTTTTCAGCCGATAATTGTAGCAAGATTGGTTACATAAGAGAACACATAGAACATGAATATATAAGTAATAAAATTAATTATAAAGAATATGCAATTCTGATCACATCACTCTTATATGCAATGGACAAAATAGCTAATACAGTGGGGCACTATGATGCTTATAGAAGAAACGTAGATTTAGATAAAGAATTGGTATTAAACGTACTTTTACCAGATCAAAACCTTAATGAAAATAATAAATGTTATAATATGGATGCAAATGAGTTGATAGGAAATTTAAGCTGTGATTTATTATATTTAGATCCCCCATATAATTCAAGGCAATATTGCGATGCCTACCATTTACTTGAAAATGTTGCAAGATGGGAAAAACCTCCTGTGTATGGTGTTGCAAAAAAAATGGACAGGTCGTCATTGAAAAGTGATTATTGTTTAAAAAAAGCAACCGAGGCTTTTGAGGATTTAGTTAGTAAAGCAAATGCAAGATATATATTACTATCTTACAATAATATGTCAAATAAGGGCAACGACAGGTCAAATGCAAAAATTACTGATGATGATATATTATCAATATTAAGTAAAAAAGGAAAAGTTACTATATTTGAAAAAGAATATAAAAGCTTTTCTACCGGTAAATCAGATATAAATGATAATATTGAAAGACTGTTTTTATGTGAAACTTTTGAAGGGCTAAAAGAAACACCGTTCATAGCATCTCCTATAAATTACATTGGTGGTAAATATCAGTTATTACCACATTTTAAGCAACTTTTTCCAAAGACAAATTGTTTTTTGGATTTATTTGCAGGAGGATGCAATGTTGGTATAAATTCTGAATCCACAAAGGTTATTTTTAATGATATAAATAAAGATTTAATTGATTTAATGCACTATTTTAAAGTAACGGATACAGATGAAATATTAAGAAATGTTGATAAGATAATTAATGATTATAATTTATCAAGAACTGATATTCATGGTTATGATTATTATAATTGCAATAGCTACAAAGGACTTTCAAGTTACAATAAAGATAAATTTTTAAAATTGAGAAAAGATTATAATTTTAAAGTTAAAAAAGGTGAAATTGACTTTGCAATGTTATATGTTTTAATAGTCTATTCATTTAATAATCAGATTAGATTTAATAATAAAGGCGAATTTAACCTACCTGTTGGGAAGAGAGATTTTAACTCGAATATGAGAAATAAACTAATATTATTCTCTGAAACTCTAAAAAAGAAAGATTGTGTATTCATGAATAAAGATTTTAGAGAAGTAAATCTATCAAACCTACCAAAAGATACATTTATATATTGCGACCCACCATATTTAATAACTTTAGCTACATATAATGAAAATGGAAGTTGGACAGAAGAAGATGAGCAGGATTTATTAAAATTTTTAGTACATGCTGATGAGTTAGGTTTAAAATTTGCTCTATCAAATGTATTAAAAGCTAAAGATAAAGAAAATTTAATATTAAAGGAATGGATTAATAAATATGCATATAAAGTAAATATATTAAACAAAGATTATTCTAATAGTAACTATCAACGAAAGAATAAAGATTCTATATCCGAAGAAGTGCTTATTACTAATTATTGAGGAGGCAGTTCATGCACATAAATATTCCATATCGGAGTTTTTGTTGGGTAATTGGAACAACAAGTTTTAGAACAGCAAAGCTAAACTTGAAAATTGAGCAGCAATTAGCATTATTGAATGAATTCTATGATAAGCATATAAAGGAACATGGTAAATGGTTTTGGAATAATCAAACGCAAATTGACTACTATAATTTTATGAAGGAAAAAGAATTCATTAAAGGAGATGCACTTCGAAAAGATAAAGATGCAAGGGAAAAGACATCTGGATTAGTTGATATAGGTCTAATTACCGAAGATAGAAGAATAACAGAAGTAGGTAATGAACTTCTCAATATTGCAACAAAGGGGAACTTTAGAGATAATAATAAATTGAATATTGATAAAGATAGTTATATTTACTTTAAACAACTTTTAAAAACATCTATAAAGGTAAATGATAATATTGTTAGACCATACATTGTTTTAGCAAAGGTACTTACTGAAATTGGAGAACTTAGTTTTGATGAGTTTACTTATTTATTACCATTAGCTATTTCTGTTGAGAGTACAAAAAATATTATTTCAAGAATTAAAGAGTTAAGAAATAACAAAATTACAATAGTAGATATAATATATGAAGAATTAATGCAGATGGATAATTATAAATTAGCATATGAACATTTTATTAATCAAAAAGTATCAGAAGACTTAATATGTACAGTTGGAATAAATAGAAAAAGTAGGAGTTACGATAAACCTTATTATAATTTGTATAGAAGAATAAAAAATGTATTTCTGGCTAAAAAGTATGATGAAATTTATGAATTATATTTGGCATCAAAGCAAATAAATCAAAAGCCAGGGAATTTATGGAGAAAATTTTTATTTAAGACAACAAATGCAAATAGTATTAAAAAAAATGGAATAAATAATATTAACGAGGATTGTCCATTTCATGGTTGCAAATCTGAAATAGATATTAAAAAAATATTTTTCAAGTATCTTCATGTATTTAAGGCTATGGCAACACTGTCAGATTATTTCGATCTGAATAGGAGATATTTAAATCTTACTGAGACGCTTGTATTTGAAGACCAAATAGTACGTTTTGATTTGTTGCCGAAATATTTCTTCGAAACTTGTATCAATAATATCATTGATATAGCATTTACTGAAGATAATAATTTAAGCAAATCAATCTCATTGCAAGATATTTCAAAAGGTTTAGTATTTAATGAGAAAGAAATATATGAAAGAATAAGTAAAAAATTAGGAACAGTTATTCAAACCCATGAACAAGCGACCGCTTTTATTAAGGATGAACGTTATAGAAGATTTAATCAATTAATAGATAAGAAATTTAATGATTCAGTTTTAGTTGAATTATTGACATGTTTTGAAACAAGAGACGATTTAAGAATAGAAGAGTTAGTTACCGATGAAGCTGATATACCAACAATTTTTGAATATATAATAGCTATTGTGTGGTATAAGGTCAGTGAAAGACAAAGAAACATCATTGATTATATGCAGTTATCATTAGAAGCTAATCTTCTACCAAAAACACATGCTGCAGGTGGATATGCAGATATTATTTACGAATATGAAGCATGTCAAGAATATCCTAAACATTCACTATTAATTGAAGCTACTCTAACTGAAGGAATTAATCAAAGAAGGGCGGAGATGGAACCAGTTTCAAGACATTTAGGAGAACATAGGCTAAAATATGGAAATCCTTTTGACTATAGTTTATTTATAAGTACATATTTACACAAAAATGTTGTAACTGATTTTAGATATAGAAAATTTTACCTTACTTTGGCAAAGATGATAAGATGATTGATGGTATGAAAATTATAGCATTAGATACAAAATCTTTAAAAAACATTTTAATCAATGGTAGTACATATAAGTTTTTATATGGAATATTTGAAAAGTATTACAAGTCTGATTTACAGATGCCTGATTGGCATGATTCTCTGATTAAAGAAGCTACAGCAAAGTATGGGAATAAAAAATAACCACATTACATTTAGCGTGGTTGTATCTATTTTAAAGAGAGTGTACTATATGTAAAAGTCAATCAAAAAGTTTACCACCTGACAACGAATTAGTTTACCACTTGTGACAGTGAATTAGTTTACCACTTATCACATTTATGACAGTCAAAAAGTTTACCACTTTTAGTAGAATTAAGT
>Ga0208695_1000880_pt1 | contig 28610 bp, 18 predicted proteins | sample AD_UKC111_MetaG_FD_184449 | JGI IMG/M metagenome (GOLD analysis project Ga0208695, IMG submission 184449) | Active sludge microbial communities of municipal wastewater-treating anaerobic digesters from Hong Kong - AD_UKC111_MetaG (SPAdes)... | ecosystem: Engineered > Bioreactor > Anaerobic >...
CCTATTACTTGACAGGTTCGGGTTATACACCTTACAGTTTATTTCCTTGGGTAGTTTCCGACTTTGGTTTAATTGAAGCGATTGAAAGCGGATTAGTAAAAATTCCTTTCTTGCCTGAAAGCGACAACACTCAAGAATTGACAATGCCAGTGTTGCGCAATTTGTACGACCACGTGAAAGACGAATTGCCGAAAAAAGGTCAACGTACTCAAAAGAAAGATGCAGCTGCCGAAGGAAATAAATTTATAGAATTACCGCCACGTTTGCCTTCATTGGTAAAAGGTGCATTGGACCAATTTTACAATCATTATGTTGAGTATTACAACGGCATAAGAAAACACAAAGAAGAAAAGGCAAATATCTTTTCTGCTCCACCAGTTTTTATTGCTGTTTGCAACAACACAGGAGTTTCAAAAGAAGTTTACAAATACATTGCAGGCTACGAATACGAAGATGCAGAAGGAAAAACAGTAACTGTTCAAGGAGCAAAAGATTTGTTCAGCAATTACGACCTAGCTACCAATAAACCATTGAAAAGACCACCAACATTACTCATTGACAGCGATGCTTTGGAAAATGGTGAGCAAATAAATGACGATTTCAAAAAAATATTTTCTTCGGAAATAGAAGAATTTAAAAAAGACTATGCCCGAATGTATGGGCAAGGAAGCACCGACAAAATTTCGGATGCTGAAATTTTACGTGAAGTAGTAAACACAGTTGGTCAGCAAGGAAAATTAGGTTCACACATTCGTTGTGTGGTTTCGGTTTCTATGCTTACCGAAGGTTGGGATGCCAACACAGTGACGCATATTATGGGTTTACGTGCCTTTGGTTCGCAATTGCTTTGTGAGCAAGTGGCAGGTAGAGCTTTACGAAGAATGAATTATTTTTTGCAGGGCTATGACAAAGACGGTAACCCAACAGACGACAAACGAAAAATTGTTATCGAAAAATTTCCGCCTGAATATGCTCACATCATTGGTGTTCCTTTCAAAATGTTTAAAGGTGGAAAAACCGAACCGCCACCGCCACCGGTTGACTTAACACACATTGCTTCCATTCCCGACAGACAAGCAGCAATGGAAATTGATTTTCCTAATGTGGTTGGTTATCGAGTAGAAAATTTGGACGGTGAAATAAAACACGATTTCAGCAACATTGAAAACTATGAAATTGATGGTTCAAAATTTCCAACTGAAACCATTATGACCAGTCCTATTTCTGCATCAGAAGAAAAATTGGAAGTAAAAGGTGTATTGGAAAAACGAGACCAAGAATTAATTTTCCTAATCACCAAAGAACTCATCAAATACCATTTCAGCGATGAAGAAGGAAACCCACGTTTTCAAAAATTCAACAAGCTAAAAAGCATTGTGGAAGAATGGTACAATGAAAAAGTATTGCTGCTGAATATTACCGACCAACGTTTTAAACGACTGCTATACTTTGAAGAACCAAAGAAAATTGTTGACCATATTGCACGTGGCATCAATCCGCAAAACAATACCACCGAACATATTCGACCTGTGTTTAACTACTACAACAAGTTTAGCAGCACAAAATATGTAAATGGTAATACTGTAAAAGATGTTTACCCGACTGAAAAAAGCCACGTAAATTATGTGGTGATGGACAGCGATTGGGAAGGTATTTGTGCCAAAACATTAGAAGAAATTAGTACAGTAGAATCGTATGTAAAAAATCAATTCTTAGGCTTTGCCATTCCTTATACTAAAGACGGCAAAGACCGACAATACTTTACCGATTTTATTGCACGTGTAAAAAGCAAAGACGGAACTATCAAAAACTTGATGATAGAAATAAGCGGAATGAGCAAAGACAAAGCAGAAAAAAAATGGTTTGTAGAAAACCGTTGGATACCTGCTGTAAATGCTTTGAAAGAGAAATACGAATATCCCGAATGGCATTTTATTGAAGTGGCAAACGACATCCGAAACATCAAGAATCAATTAATCGAAAAAATCCAGAGTATATAATGGCAAAGAAAGTAGAATCAATAAAACATAAAACCGATACCCGTGCTCATATTCCGAGCAAGGAAGAAGCAGGTTACGAAGATGCCAACGAGAGAGTGCAAGACGGAAAAAAGGTATTAGAACTTCCTAAAAATCCTGTGGTTCATCGTGGACAAGACCCTGAATTGTTTTGGTTAAATAAATACGGCAATGACGACCGAGATGATTTATTGCGTGTGGACATACGAAGCCTATACCGCCACGAACATATTGCACCCGAAACACTGATTAAAAACCTTTACAATGTAACTGAAACCAAAAGCGAACAAATGGATTTGTTTAGTGTAAACGAATTATTTGGTAATGCATTGGAAAAAGACGAAATCGAAAAAGTAAGCGAGTACTACCACCACCAAGACGGCTGGACAAACCGACTGATACAAGGCGATAGCCATTTGGTAATGGCAAGTTTATTAGAACGTGAAGGAATGGCAGGGCAAGTTCAAACTTTGTATTTTGACCCGCCTTATGGTATTAAATATGGCAGTAATTGGCAAATAAAACTTAACAACCGTGATGTAAAAGATGGAAGTGATGAAATGCTTTCTGGGGAACCAGAAATGATAAAAGCATTTAGAGATACGTGGGAATTGGGTATACATTCTTATCTAACTTATTTACGTGACCGTTTATTAATTGCCAAAGAATTGTTAACCGAAAGTGGTTCTTGCTTTGTGCAAATTAGTGATGAAAATGTTCACTTAGTGAGAAGTTTGATGGACGAAATATTTGGCAGTGAAAATTTCTTCTCATTGATAACTTTCAAAAAATCTCTTCCATTAGGTTCTTCAGGCTTGGCATCAGTTAGTGATTACATTATTTGGTATGCAAAGGACAAGAGCAAAGTGAAATATCGTCAGCTTTACGATGATAAAAAATTTGGGAAAGGCACTGGTTACACTTGGCTTGAATTAGCAGATGGCAATCGAAGGAAAATGACGAAAGAAGAAAGAGAAAATCCAGAATCACTTCCTAAAAACAGTAAGCCATTTTTTCTTGATAACCTAATGTCATCTGGTTATACACAGTCTTGTTTTTATGACTTTGAAATTGACAAAAGATTATTTAAAGCACAAAAGTATAGTTGGAAAACAAACTATAATGGCATGATGAAATTGGTGCAAAAGAAAAGAATTATGGCACCCGGCAATTTGCCAACTTATGTTCGTTATTTTGATGATTTTCCAGTTCAAGAAATTCATAATATTTGGGATGACACACACGGTGCATCAGATATTCGCTATGTTGTTCAAACATCGAACAAGGTAATTGAAAGATGTATTCTAATGACAACAGACCCAGGCGATTTAGTATTAGACCCAACATGTGGTAGTGGAACATCAGCAGTTGTTTCTGAACAATACGGTAGACGATGGATTACAATTGACACAAGTCGAATAGCTTTAAACATAGCTAAACAACGTTTAATGACTGCTGTATATTCATATTACAAACTATACGATGAATTAAATAGTGATATTAGGCAAGGTTTTCAATATAGGACTGTTCCGCATATAACTTTAGGCTCATTAGCAAATGATGAAAGTGGCAGTGAAGAAACTCTATATGATCAACCAATTGAAGATAAAAATAAGCTTCGTGTAAGTGGTCCGTTTACCGTTGAAACCTTACAAAACTTTGAGCCAATTAGCCCCGAAGATTTAGACGATGAAGTAAGAGTAAATGAAGAAGAAGGAGCATTTGAAGAGGTAATCAAACAACACCTAATAAGTGCAGGAATTAAAAACGGCAGAAAAGATGAAATGGTTGTTTTCCGTAGTGTTGAATTATTGAGCCATTCGTATTTGCACGCAGAAGGTTTTTATATGAATGGGGTTGGCGAAAAGAAAGCTTATTTCCATATCGGCCCAAAATTTGGAACAGTAAGCAAAACAGCCGTAAACGAAGCGGTAAAAGAATGTCGTAGTCGTGGTGATGCAGGTTGGTTAATCATTCTCGGTTTTAGTTTTGAAAGCGATATTGAAGGCAGTACCCAAACTATGAGTATGGGAAAATTTGAAGTAACCAAAGTTCGTATCCACGATGATTTATTGCAAGAAGGTTTGAAAAAGAAACCAGCAAAATCAGCCGCAAGTTTTGTAACCATTGGAGAACCCGACATTGACTTGAATAAAAAAGGCAACGAAGTAACTGTTGAAATAAAAGGCTTAGACATTTACGATCCAATCAAAGACGAAGTCAAACCGCGTAATGTTCACGATATTGCCTACTGGATGGTCGATGAAGATTATGATGGAAGTAATTTTGTTGTTAAACAAGTTTTCTTCTGCGGTGGTGATAAATCAGAATTTGATAAGTGGAAAAAGGGTTTAGATAACCTAGCTAAAGACAGCACCAAAAAGAAAGTAGAGAAAACTTTAAAAGTAGAAATCGATGATGAAGCCTTCGATCGTTTGTATGGCCATATTTCGCATCCAATAGAAGTGAAAAGAAAAGGGCAAAAAATAGCAGTGAGAATTATCAGCCAGTTTGGAGAGGAATGTACAAAGGTGTTAACTACATAAGCCATGGAAAAATTAAATCAGTTTCGTTCTTCATCTTTGATGTATGACATTTTTGGCTATTTACTCCCCGGTTTTTTCTTTATCTGTTTGCTAATAATAGACTTTGATTTTGGTGCAATACTCACCTTCTATTCCGAGCATAAACATTCTTTATCTGAATTAAGGCATGGAATGATTCATTATAAAATGACTTACCTATTTCAGTTTTTGACATGGAATTCAGCTTCGGATTTTAAATTTACAACATTGATTATGCTTGTCATGTTCTGCTACTTGCTTGGGCATATTATTGCTGCAGTTTCAGGTGAAGTATTAGAGAAATGGATTAATCAAAAATGTTTAGGGTTCCCATCTGAAAACTTATTGAGTGAAACCAAGAGAACTTGGATTCAGTGTATATTTAAAGGTTATACCAAGGCTTTTGATTCAGATTTTATTATACTGTTTAATAAGAAGTTTATTAACCGTTTTGGTGATGTTAAAGATAAGAAGGCTTATTTTTGGTTATGTTTTGGTGAAGTTTCACTGCTCCATCCTGTAGCTTATAATAGAGTTTTGCATTTTTTAAGCCTTTATGGCTTTAGTAGAAATGTAAGTGCTTGTTTTTTCATTTATATTTTTTCAAGATTAGGTATCTCTTTAATAGGAAATGTTCACTTTGACAAGAACAATGTAATAATTCTATGTGTGTATTTTATTGTAGGATTGATAATGTACAAAAACTACTTAAAGTTATTTTATCGCCAATGTGCAGAGTTGTATTATCATTTTTATACCATTAGTACAAACTTGGAAAAGCAAAAAGAAGCAGAAAAGTCGATATGACTTGAATGAACAGTGAAACCCTTTTACCTCACCTTTTTATGAATTATGGATATTAACATTACCAGCAATTTATTAGACCTCGTAACACATACTGATACTAAGTACAAGGAAATAGATAAGGTTACCGGCTTTAATTTTAATGTGTTTGAGATACTTGGGTTATCTACTGCTGAAGTGCGATTGCATTCAAGTTTTATTGCTCAGTTACTCAATCCTAAAGGTAAACATGGTCAATGTTGTATATATCTTGAATTGTTTTTAGATGTAATTAAAGATAAGGTAGTTGGAGGTAGGGATGCTATACATTTAGATGTAAATACTACTAGAGTTTCTGTTGAATTATACATTGGAAAGCAAACAGAGGAAGAAGGAGGTCGGTTAGATATTTTGTGCCAAGATAGAAATGGTAATAAGTTAATTATAGAGAATAAGATTTACGCACCAGATCAAAAGAATCAGATATTACGGTACCGGAATTATGATGACAAGGCACTATTGTTCTATCTTACTTTATCTGGATATAAGCCAACGGAAGAAAGTTTAGGAGGAAAGAAAATGGATGATATTGATTTATTACTTATTTCTTATGAAGATGATATAACTCGCTGGCTGGAGAAATGTTTAAAAGAATCCTATCATTTGCCCATTATTCGGGAAACTATTTTTCAATACTTGAATACTATAAAAAAGCTTACTAATCAAATCGAAAATCGCGTTATGGATAATGAAATTGTAAACCTGCTTATTGCTAGTCGTGAAAAGATTACATCTGCCATTTTAATTGAAAAATCATTAAAGGATGCTAAGAAACAACTTGTTAAACGATTGGGTGATGCTTTATTTATTGCGTTGGAAAGAAAATATAGCGACAGAACAAAAGTAGAGCTTTTGCCGAATTTTGGTACACAATACCAAGGGATAAAATTATTCCCTTACAATAGCAAAACGATTTTTTTCCAGATATCATTTTTGAGCGACTTCAATTATTGTTATTTGGAAATATACAATACAGAGAATATAAAAAATGGGGTTATCTCTCGTAAAAACGAATTCAATTTGTCCTTCTTTAAAGAGCGCTTAGACAACGAATGTAAATCTCTCGGAAAAATAGAAAATGTAAAAAACGGATGGCATGGCGATTGGTTGTGCCGTTACAGTAAAATCGATAGTTATTTCTCGGATGGTTTAGCGTGGGGTGATTTTGCTGCAAATAATTTTGAAATTGTTGATGTTATCATGAAAGATATTTCACCTGCAATAAATGCAATGTTAGAGTTTGTAAATCTACCTTCGCAGAGTAACGAAATGGCCTAAATGTATGCGTAAACAAGCATAGTATTAATCGAATTAATGACGAATATGGAAACTAAGGATTTAATGTATGGTATTGGATTGTTACTCACTTTTGGAGCAAGTATAGCTTCGCTCATCATTTCTATAAAAAACAGAAAGAATGCTCTTCGGGAGCATCTCTATAAAGAACAAATGGCTTTCTTTATGAAATTTACAAGTGAATTTTCAGATGTAGGTAATTTAATCGATGACATTGCAGAAGAGCAAACGTTTTCTGAAAAGCAAGATGATAAACTTGAAATACTTCAAAATAATATTCATAGACTTCTCGATATTCATGACTTCATTGTAGCAGATGAGATATACAGTAGTATCAATGATGTCATACACAAATTAGGCGACTTACATTCATTAGCGATAAGAAGTAGCGGTAAAATTAAAGATGAAGATGTTGATTTGTATTTCAATTCGTACTTTAATTTGGTGGAAGACATTAGGGCGTTTGCTGGAGTAGATGAGCTTAGTGAAGAAAATAAGAGTTTGTATCAAAAGCGGAGGAGGGAAAAGAGTAAGTGATTACAAAATTAACCATCGCAAATTTTGACTGTAATAATTGTATTAGGAAGTAGTAAGTAGTAGTATTAAGTAAATTCAACAATTTTGTAAATGATAGAAATTTTAATCCCATTTTTTCTGATTGGAGCATGGACTGTTTTCAGTGTATTTTATGTTAAACGTTTTAAGAATTATCAAATTGATAAAAGCAGTGATAAAAAATCCACTTGGAATAATCAATACATTTTTGATAGTATACCGTCAGTGTTTCCTACACTTGGAATACTATGTACAGCATTAGGTATAATAATTGGTATTTGGAGTTTTGATGCAAAAGATATAGAGAATAGTATTCCTCAATTATTGGGTGGTTTAAAACTTGCATTTATAGCAACAATTTTAGGGATTATAGGCTTAATTGTTTTTCAAAAATGGACATCCATCATTCAAAAGCAAATTGATGATGACCCTAATAGACCAACAAAAGAAACAGATGAGTTGACCGCAATTTCAAATCTTACTTTTGCTGTGCAACAACTAAATAAAGACAATAAATTAGAGTTTGAAAAGTTGATTTTATCCTTTGGGTCAGATTTAGATAAAAAGGTATCTCAAAAGCTTTTAATTCTAGAAAATGAGATAGTTAATCTCCAAAAGGTAGCTAATGAAAATCAGAAAGTAAATTCGGAAGGTTTAATTCAAATAAATACTACTACCAATAATAGTAGGATTGAACTCAAAGAACAGTTGAAGAATTTAAGGGATGAGCAGAAGGGTACTTCAGATAAAGCTAATAAAAATACAGACGAGATAATTCAAGCTATGTCTTTGAATAATAAGCTTATTAGTAAGAAATTTGATGAATTTACTGAGCTCCTTGCCAAAAATAATACTGAAGCTTTAGTGGAAGTTATGAAAACAGCTACAGAGCAATTCAATAATCAAATGAGAGAACTAATTGACAGATTAGTTCAAGATAATTTTGCAGAGTTAAATTCTAGCGTGCAAAATTTGAACAATTGGCAAAAAGAGAATAAGGAGCAAATAGCGAAACTTACAAGTCAATTTATTGATGTTTCTGAAAACTTGCAAATTTCTTCGAAGACTCTAAGTGATGTTGCAAAAAATACAAATGAGTTAACCAAAGACAATGGGAAATTGAATGAACTAATAGTTTCACTTCAAAATGTACTCATCAACGATACCAAGTTTGCTGAAATGACGGACAAAATTGATAAGGCAATTACGAGTGTTAAACTGGCGACTGATGAATTTGAAGAAGTAACAAGCCATGTAAATAATTGGGCTAATAAACAATCAACATTCAATGATAAGATACAAACTGTTATTGTACAATTAGACGAATTTAAGAATTTCAACGGAACACTTTGGGATAACTATAGGAAGGAAATGAATAAGTCAGTAAGTATTATTAAGGAAGCTAGCGATACTTTAAATTCTGATTTATCTGAAATTAACACACAGTTTTATGAGCGTTTAAATGATACTCTTACGAATTTGGATGAGCTTATTCAACGATTTATGGCAGGTAAAAGATGAGTAAAAAGGAAACATTTTGGATACCATATGCTGATTTAATGACTGTTTTAATGGTTATTTTTTTATTCATTTCCCTATCTTATATGGGTTTAGTTCAGTTTCAGAATAATCAACGAGATGCAATTTTTAAAGAGTACAATCAAACGAAAAAATCCATTTATACTGAATTGGATAAAACATTTACATATAGATTCAAGAATTATAACTTAAAAGTTAATCCTGACTTGTCTATTCAAATAACAGATGCAAATGCATTATTCCCAGTTCAGTTTTACGATCAGGAAGTTGTTTTAACAGAAAGGTTTAAAACTTTTTTAAATGAGTTTACCCCACTGTTTTTATCTATTATACTTAAAGACAAATACATGTCAAGTATTTCTGAAATTCGTATAGAAGGGCATACTGCTATCCAGACAGATGACAAAGAAACAGATAAAGACTATTATCAAAAAATGCTTACACTATCTCAAAAAAGGTCTAATAAAGTTCTAGAACATATGATGAGTTCTAACTACTATGATAGCTTATCAGAATCAAAAAAATCATTGCTGCGATTTATGATTACTTCTAATGGTCTAGCGTATGGCAAAGCGTTAGATAAAGCTGGTAATTTCAAGTTTTTATCCGGAAATTCGATTAATACTGAAAAGTCAATGAGAGTTGAGTTTCGCATTGTTACTACTAGCGATAAATTGGTTGAGAAAGTTTTAGAGCAACTAAACAAATAGAATGCTATATAACTTCAAGCAATCGATTACCTCAAAACATAAGAAAACACTTTGTGATTTCTTGGACGAACAAAATTATGTCCAAGTTACTGGAGTAAAATTTCAGGTGATTCGTAGAGATTTAGGTCGCGAAGAAAGCTTAAATAATATTATCTATAAAGATGATGGGATATACTTGACAGTAAATGGATTTGACTATAAAGGCTATATATATCTAAAGAGAAAAGTGCAAGTTGAAAAATGGGGGCCACCAGCTTACCATATTAGAAAGTGCCAAAAGCTTCAAGCTGAAATTGAAGTAGGTGGTGTACATGATAGATATTATTGGCATAACTCTAATGTTGTAGATATAATAAGTGTCCCTAGTGGAACAATACACAAAAACTTAGTTCTAAGAATTTGTGGCTATTGTAGTCATTATTCAAACACTTCCGACACTCAAGAATTTTATGAAGAGCTTCAAGAAAATGGCCATCTAAATGAAGAACAAGAGATCGAAGTTGATTTGTTTGGTTATGTGAAAGAATGGCAAAAAATAAGTCAAATTTATAAACGACAGAATAATTACACCTGTGAGAAATGTAAAATTCAAATGAAAGGAATTGATCAACGTTATATTCATACTGACCATATTAACGGAGATAAAACTAGAAATGAAGTGAGCAATTTTGAGTGTTTGTGTATACTATGTCATTGTTACAAAGATGAATTACATAGGCAAAATTTTGGTAGAAGAAGGATGAAGCGTGAACTTGTATCATTTGTAAATAAGTATAAAAGTGAATTATACCGACTGAATAATCAGTATTTAAAGCTTTATGATGAAGACAATAAATGAGCCGCTTTCACAAACTCCAGCAAGCATTTTGTTTGTGGTTAGAAGATATGTAACATACACTCCACTCTCGCAAGTTTAACGCAGTGTAACTTGTGAGAATTGATAAGTAAAGTTTTCAACTTTACGGTTATTATATAGTTTTTGTTTATGGCTGAGATTAAGTTCACGCAACAAGAAATTCGAATTGGATAAGCTAAAAGCTTGAAGTGGGTGTAGGCACAAGTTAGCCCACCACAGCCCGCACACAAAACTTGCGCCAGCAGCGGGAATATAAATCTGAGATTTATTAACGCTGTGACATAGTCAGGAGACCTATGCCAATCACACCATCAGATAGGTTGTAGGGCGAGATTGAAATCTCTGTTTTATACTGCTCACATGGCTGAAGACTTGAAGGAACGTGGTGACAGACGTTTAAACACAGATTGCTTCGGTCGTGCCTCCCTCGCAATGACGTGGGGTGTAGCGATTGCTTCTTCGCCTAGGAAGGCTTGATCGCAATGACGGGGGCTTATTTTGCCAAGGTGCTATTGTAAAGTTTTTTGAGGACTAAGGGCATTATATCTTCTATGCCTTGTATGTAGAGATAAGTATCTTTGCTGCTGTCGATAATCAGGTTGTAGTTGTTTTCTTTGGCTACTTGGTTGATGGCATTTTTTGCTTTTGCGATGATGGGGTTGAGCAGTGCGGTGGTTTTGGTTTTACTTTCGTCTTTTACGTTTTCTCTGTATTCATTTATTTCTTCTAAACGCTTTTGAAGTTGTTTTATTTTCATGTTTTGTTCGGGTGTCGTTTCTTTGTTGTTCCCTAATTCGATATTGAGTTGGCTATAGTCTATTTCAATTTCGGTTTGCATTTGTTTCAATTTTAAATCTATGGAATCGAGATAGGCCCGGTAGTTGGTTTCTGCTGCTTTTCTTTCGGGCATTTTGGCGAGGAGGGAATCGTAGTTGATGTGTGCGATTTTTTGTGCGTTTGCATTAAACGTGCTGATAGCTATGCCAATAAAAAGGAGGAGTTGTTTTGTTCTATTTTTCATGGGTGTTTTTTTATACGGTTAACATAGATAGGGAAAGTTTTTGAAATTATGGTGAATGCAGAAGAGACCTCCCCCTACCTCCCGCAAAGCGGGAGACAAAGACCGCCTGAGGCAGAAGCGACCTTTTGTGAATTTTACAATTCTTCTCCAAAATTGTATAATGCTTTGGGGAATGATGTACCCATCTTTGTGAAACATATAATATTGTTCACATAAAACTAAATGCTATGCTACGTTGGTCGTTTCTCTTTTTGATTATTGCAATCATTGCCGGTGTATTAGGCTTTACGGGCATTGCTGCCGGAGCAGGTTCTATTGCTAAGATTCTATTCTTTGTTTTTCTTGGGTTTTGGTTGGTGATGCTTATTCTGGGTATTACGATTTTCAAGAAGGCTTAGGGGAGAAGGGGATTTTCTTTTTGGTTGAAGAGTTGGGGGGAGAGACTTAGGGAACCACCCCCTGCCTCCCGCAAAGCGGGAGACAAAGACCTAACGGAGACAGGCCCTCCAGAGGGGGACAAAGACCGCCAGTGGTGGACAAAGCGAGATTTCTCTCTTCGTTCGAAATGACGGGAAAATTATTCTGTGGAGCAGTATGCCGCGTTAGCGATTGAAGTGGACATCCTTTTGTGAGGAACGAGCAAAAGATGGAAACGGAAAGCGCGTTAAAACGCCCAAAACATTTACGATTTGGGATTTAGTATTTGAGTTTATTCGATGTGGAGTCGTTTGGTTTGTGTTTCTTTTTCCAGCTGTATTTTGAGGGTGTAGATGCCTTTGGGTAGGTCGTGAATATCGAGTAGGTTGTTGTGTGGTGTTGTCCATTTTTTTATGGTTTGTCCGATGGCGTTCAAGAGGTCTATTTGTTGTATGGGTTGGGTGCTGTGGAGGTACACTTTGTTGTGTGCCGGATTGGGGTATACACTTATGGCTGTGTTGTTGTTAATGTTTTGCAGGGCTGTGGTTACGGGATTTACGGTGATGTGCAGGGTGTTGCCGGGCACGCTGATGATGGTGGTGTCGCAATTGGCATTGGTGATGAGTGCGCAGGAAATGGAATCGCCATTTTGTAGTGTGCTATCGGAATAGGTGGTGCTGTTGGTGCCAACGGCTATACCGTTTTTAAACCATTGGAAGCTATCGGGCCGTTGTGTAATGATGGTGAATGTTACCGGTGTGCCTGCTGTGATGATGGTATCGGGTGTGGCATAGGTGAAGGTGAGATTTGGTCGGTCTTTTATTGGATTCGAAAAGAATGGCGCGCAATCGCATAGAGTGCCTATAGCATCGGCATCGTCATCGGCTTGATCGGGATTGGAGACCAATATGCAGTTATCGCTTGTGTTGGGAATGCCATCGCCATCGATATCGGTTAGGGTTTGTGCTTGTGTTACAAGTGTGGCGAAGATGGCAATGGCGAGTAGTAGTGTTTTCATGGTTGTTGTTTGGATAAAGATAGGATTTATTGATTTAGGATTTAGAATTGGGGGATTTAGGATTTGGGATGTATGATTTAGGATTTGGGGATTTAAGATTTATGCATTTGGGTTTTGGATGATGAATTCTAGTTGCAGGAGGGTTGTGCCTTCGGTGAGGGTGGGGTAGGTGTTGCCGAGCCAGCGTTTGGCTTTGCTATATTCGGTTTCGTTGGGGTAGTGTTCTTTGACGAGGTAGGTGGAGAAGTCGCTGAAGGAGCTGTTTTTGGCGTAGTACACATTGGGTTGGTAGGTGGCGAAGAATGTGTCGTTCATCATGAGCGGTATGTTTGCTGTGCCGCTTTCTACATACACCTGTGTTGGTGTTTGCGGGTTGTATTTGAAGTGATGCGGATGGCAGGTTTTAAAAAGAGCTAACCATTCTTCTGCGCTGCAATCGATGAGGTGGTTGGTGAATTGCTCGATGTTGATTTCGTCCTCCATGTAATATTGCACAGGTGAAAGGCTGTAGTGGCGAACGATTACGCGGTTGTGTTGGTAGTTCTTACTGGGTTTATATCTGCGCATGGAGCTTTTGTGTTAACGGTTTTACTTTATGTATTGTTTGCTATGGGTGCTTTAAAACAATGCTCGAATCTCGGCTCGTGCGGTGTTGATTACTTTGTCGGTGCCGGTTTTGCGGCCATCGTAGCCGATGATGAGTTGCAATGCAGAGCTGATTTTTTGTTCTATGCCTACGTTCCAAATGTAGTTAATGCCGTTTTTCAATCCTTCTAATAAGGTGTATTCGGCTTGTAGATTGGCGACTCCGTTGTTGTTGTATTTTACGGCTGCTACCGTGAACTTGCTATTCACCGTGGTTTTGCCGGATTTGCTGAAACGAAAATCGACCGATGCGTTGTGTTGTGTGGTGAGTTGTCCGCCATACACGGAAATGGTATTTTTGCGATAATTGAAACCATAAGTAAAGGCTAGGCGAATCATGTTTCGGTACAAGTAACTGAGCTCGTTGGAGGTTTCGTGGAGGTTGATGTTGTATTGTTGCGTGAGATAGAAATCGGACAGGTTGGCTTTGGTGCCGTGGTTGTAGGAGCTTTGTAGCAACAGCTCTTTGTAAATATTCCAGCGTATAGTAAGACTTTGATTTTGACTGATGCGAATTTCGTTGCCGGAGGTGAGCAGTGTTTTTGATTTCAAATAATTGACATCGATTTGTGCATTTATTTTTGATGAAAAGCGATTGATGAATAAACTGTTGCGCGAGTTGATGGTGAGCTGCACCAAATTGGTATCGAGGGTTTTGGAGGAGAAGGGAAGAAAATATTCGTAGGCTTTGTTGCTGCGCAACGAATAGATTTTTTTACTCAATTGTAAATTGCTAAACGTAGAAAAAAGGTTGATGAATTTTTGTCCTCCGTTTTTCGGGTTCTTGAGTAATGCGCTGGGATTGAGTGTTAGCGCTTGATTGAACTGTGTGCTGTTCACCGGTAAATATTCCGGTGTGGTTTGAAAGGTTCGGATGTAGGTAGAATCGCCTGCATTCAACACGCCTTGTTTGGCAATGTAGGAGGTGATGTTGTTGCGGTCTTGTCCTTTCTGTAACACGTAATCTCCGGTACCGGTAGGGGAGTAGATGTACACCAATTGCAGCTTTTGTTCGCGGCCTGTACCTAGTTCGTAGAAAGTGGTGGATTTAATCAAACCTTTGAGGGCGGTGAAATTATAATCGATACGTCCGAGATAATAGTTCTGTAATTCTTGTTGCGCTTTTACGGGATCTTTTTCATCTACTCTGCGGTAGGTGAGTGTCCATGCTAAGCCTTGATTGCGCAGGCTGGTGACATTGCCGGAAAAAGAAACGTTGTGGCTGATACGCCCCGGACTGGCGAATCCCTTGCCTTTGGCGGCTTGTTCGGTGCGGGCGAAATATTCTACTTTAAAATTGTTTTGCAGGGTATCGGCTGAAACGATGTAGTAACGGTATTCTTGCCATAGTCGGCTTTGAATGGGGTCGAGGGTGTCGGAAGTGTTTTGCTTTGTTTTGTTGATTTCGTGATTGAAGATGATACCTGTTTTCCAGCCGTTTAGTTTTTTGAAGGTGTAACTGATTTCGCCTTGCGGACGGAAAAATTGTGTGCTGGAAACAATGCTAGTAGAATGTAATGCCGAAGTGTTGATGCGCATGTAAAAACCTTTTATGGTGGTTTGCAGATTTACGTAATGCTCGAAACCTTTGTAGATACTGTCTTGTATGAAGGTGCGGAAACGGTATTCGGTTGACAATAAATTTTGAATGGTGTATTGTAGTCCTGCTCTGCCCAAGTGCTCGTTCTTGCGGGGTAGTGTTGAGGCGAGATTAAAATCGCGGCTGAATTCAATGGTTCTGTAGCGTTCAATAAAGTTGAATGTTTTATTGGCGAATTCATAGTCGGCTACTGCCGTTATTGTTGCAGGATTTTTTGTCGCATTTAGCGTTTTATTAAAGGTTACATTACCATGTGCACCTGCTCCAAGGTTGTTGTTATCGTTAAGTTTAGAGAAGAGGTTGACATCTTTATTCGAGAGGGCGCCTTCTACATTTACCTTTACATTTTTGCCAATATCTTGTTGGATGTTTAAGGTGTACAGTTGATTGAGTACAGGCGTAATGAGTTTGATTTTGGGTTCGTAGTTGCCGGATGGAATAAGTTGATTAGAGGCATTAAGCGTTGGGGCTGTGTATTCGTACACTCTCCCATTGGCGGTAGTTTGAGCGGCTTTGTAATGACCTTTCCCATCGCCTACTAAAATAAATGTGAGGGCGTATTTTGCTGTTGCCGGGTTAGATGAATTTCTGTAAAAGGATATTGGAACAGTATCGGTTCCATAAATGAAAGCGGTATCTACCCGTTCATATAAAATGCGATTTGCATCGTAGGCTACTGAATCTACGCCATTGTAGAAGGCATTGTCGATACTATCGCCTAAGCCCGCTAGGAATGTTTTTTTATTGGCATCGAGATTTTGTTGGAAGTTTTGATTCTTGCTGTCTTGTTCGGTGTAGAGGTTAAAACCGATGCGTGTTTTTTTGTAATCCCATTGCAATGCGGCATCGAAGAGGGTGCGTTGGTAGCTGCGTTCTGAGTATTCAAACTCAACGGTGATGCGGAGATCGCGGGTGATAATACGTTTGGGGGTGAAGGTAATTTGCCCGAGGTTGTAATCAATTACATAATCTTGATCGAAGCCCCGTTTTTGTTTTACGCCATTGATGAACACTTCTTCGGTGTTGGCTAAAATGGTGATGAAGGCTTCGTTGTTGGCGCCTACCAGCTTGTATGGACCTTGTGTTCCTTCGCTGATGAGGAGCGTGTTTCGGGCAAATTTACCGCGTGAGATTCCTCCGCCTGCCCGCACTTTGAGTTGACCGTATTTTTTTAATCCGAGGTTTAAATCTACTGATGCGCCTTGTGCTTTTTTGGAGTAGCGCATGAAATAGTTGCGACCTTCAATCATATCAAAATCGCCAACAGTTACAGCTTGTTTACCTTTGCGAAGTTGAATAAAAATCTTATCGAATTCCTGTAGGTTTTGAGTATTGCCATCGGGTTGAATGGGAATGTTATTATCGGTGATGTTGGCGACAACTTCTAAGTCTTCAGCCAATTTACCTTGTAGTTGTAAGTTGAGTACTGAGTTGAGAATTACATCTTGGTTACTGCCAAAGCTAATGCCGCGCGAAAAATTTCCGGAGTAGTCGAGTGTACCGAAATCCATGAAATCGTTGGGGGATGTAAGCGTTGGATTATACACAAATGGCGAAAGGGTGAACTGCTTGGTTTGTGCTGCAATGCTTCGATAATCTTTATGAAAGTAACGGTTGGCGTACATTACAGGATATGCCCGATAGCTGATACGAATGGGCTCGCTGGGCTTTTGTTTCCAAATCAGTTTAGCACTGAAAGGGTAGAAGTCGTAGTCAGCCGCAGGAACAATATTACCACTTGCTGTAGTTATGCTTAATGTGTTTGGGATAATACTGAGTGTGTCGATTTGAAGGGTATCGGAGCTGCTTTCGATGGTTACACTACGGATATTCGAAAGGGTTTGCGCTTGAGTCGAATGTATGCATGCTACGCAAAAAAGCAGGAACATCGCTTTTGTCCATACGGATGGTATGAACAGGTTGTATTGATGTTTGCTTTGCGATTGCTTCATGAATAGATGCCCTAAACTGCTACAATTTAATGCAAAGCGGTAAATCTTTGGCAATAAAATTTAGTTAGTGGGTTCTACTGTTGGCGTTTCTTCGTTTTTGCCTGTGGCTTTGGGTTCCGATTCGGGTTTTTTCTTCGGGTTTTTGCGTTTGAAGAGATCTTTGAAATTATCGAAATCTTGACGGAAGGAAAGTCCTAATCCGGTTTTGTTACGGTTACGTTGATTGAAGTTGTCGTAGTCGCCACGGTTGAAGGCTTTCGCACGGAAGTTGCCCGATTTGGTAAGGGCATATTCTACTTGGAAATCGCCATTTACGTTGGTGGTTTTGTTGTTCTTTACGGTGCCCGATTGGTCGGTGTAGCGATCGCCAAAATCTAAGTTTCCACCTACGTTAATCGACAAACGATTATTGAAAAAACGTTTCGTTAAGGCTAACTGCAATTCTCTTCGGGTGTCATATACATCTAATGCAGTAGAGCCTGTGTTGCTTTGTTGATCGTACTGACGGAAGTTTAAGTTCACGTCAAAGTCTTTTACATTAATGTTTTCAAAGAAATTGCTTACATACATCGAGAGTTGTGAAGTAAGGAATTCGCTCACCGTGTTAGCCACTCCACCACTGATGTAGTTCGGGTTAGCAATGGAGTTAGTAGCCGTAGTACTTGCCGGTAAGAAACGGTTCATCACCAATAGACCAAAGACTTGTTTATTCATTTCCGATTCCACACTGCGCACCAATTGCATTTTATTTTCAACGAGTGTACGAATCAAAGGATCAGGGTCTTGTGGGGAAATGTCGAAGGCTACATCCGGCTTTTCAAGTACACCTGTAAGTTTCAATAAGAGTTTTGTGGTGATACGATTTTTCGCACGTGCAGTGGCTTCTTCTGAAAGGTTCGATTCCGATTGCGATGGATCGTAAATCAAATCGTAGGTAGATGTTCTTACATCATACGAAGCATCGGCATTCAATTGCGCTTTATAAATGTCACCACGGAAATTAATGGTTCCGCCACGATTTAGCTGAAAGCGTTTGTTGATGATGTTCTGTAAGGTAAACAAGTAATTTCCGCGATCGATTTCATACAAGCCGTAAATGTTGAACTCTCCGGTACGTAACACTTCAATTTTGAGGTTACCGCTTCCTTTGCTGCTTAGAATATCACCGGCTGCCGGGTCGAGCAAAATGTCTAGCGTAGCATCGGGTGTAACATCTACTTCTACGGTGAAGTTAACTCCTGATGGTTTGATTTGATCTTTCTTGCCCAATAAACGCAGCGAATCCGATTGTTTGTTTACGAATTTGTAGAACGAGTACTTATTGGTTTCAAACGATGAATTGATAGGGATGTAGCAATGCGTTTCAGGATTCACTTTTGCTGTGGCATGAATATCTACAACAGGAATAGTGCCTTTGAAGGTAACACGTCCGTTTGCAAAAATTTGTCCGTAGAACACCGAGTTGTCTTTTGCTGTAGTATTCATGAACATCGCGTTCTGTGTGTTCACATTCAAATCCAATCTGAATTTTTTCAAATTGTCGTGATAGATTCTTCCATAGCCTTTAGCTGTGTTGTTACGTTCGTCTGTCAACACTAATTCGCCAATATCGAAATAGCCGTCTTTGTTGAGTGCTATGTCTTCGTTGTGTAATTTGTATTTGGTGTTGAGGTACGACACACGCACATCTGCATCGTTAATGTGAATGTTGCCATCAAGGGTTAGGCCTTTAATGGGTCCTGCAAGATGTGCCAATCCACTGAATGTACCTTTTACATCTTTTACATACTTTGCAAAAAACGGATAGTTCAAGAAATCAAGTTCGCCATTTTGAATGGTGGCCACAACATCTAAGCGCTGATTGTTTTTCTCTAGACTATAGTACCCGTTGATGTTTAATTTATTGGCAGCACCATTCAGCAATCCTTCAATATCAATTCTGTTCTGCTTTTCGTTGAGCGAAGATTTAATACTTAAATTGCCTAAAGCTACCTTCCCTAATTGAATGGTATTCGCATTCAAATCGGCTAGAAATATAGGTTTTGAGAATAGTCGTTCAATTTTCAAATTGCCATTTACCTTGGCATCTATATCTTTTACTTTTGTGTTAAAGATAGCCATGAAACCATTGAGTGAAGTTTCATTTAGTTTCACATTCACACAAGCAATGGTGTCTTGGGTTTTGTAGCTTTCAAATGTAATGCGCTGTTCGCCCGATTCGAAAAACAAGTTGCTGATAGTAATATCTTTTTTGCTCAAGTGAACGTTATTATCCACCGGAGTAATCCATTCTTTTCCACCTAACCAAATCGAAGTTTTCTTGAGTTGTATATCAACTGAAGAATAGCCGGGTTGTACAAACAAGTCGGTATTTAATCGATTATAGTTTTTGAAGTCTTTAAGCTGTGTGTTAATGGCATAGCCATCACCACTGTTTTTCAACGCCACGGCTACAGTATCCAGATACAAACTATCTTTTACAAATATTTTATCGATGCTTAAATTGGCAGATGTTTTGGCATCCGTAATTGCACCCTCTAAATTGGTCGTTTTAATTTTATAATTATCATATATCAATTCCGGGATAGAGGCATTGATGACGAAATTGTTTGGGTTAGTAGCTATTTCCCCCCGCACAAAGGAGTTGCGCACTAACTTAATTTTAGGATCCAGTATTTTTAATACCGGCAAGCTGTCGTATATTCTAAAGTCGAAGGCAAAATTCTGATTCGGGAAACGTGTAGTATCTTCAATTTTGTAAATCGTTTTGTTGAAATAACTTTTTAAAATTTTCGGCAAAAGCGTCAACGAATATTTTCCGGTAATGCGTCCTTCTGCCATATCGGTTTCAAACACTAAACTTTTCTTGCCGTTGCCGATGACCGTTGATTTCAATGTTGTAGAGCGTAGCATTTGCACGTCATCATTGCGTGCTAATTTTAAATCGTTAATGGTTAGGCTTCCATCGAGGTCGTCAATGTTTTTACCTGTAAAATCGGCATCTACAGTGCCTTGAAAACGATAGTCTTCGGTAGTAATGTGGAGCTCTTTCAGTGAAATGTTTTTGACATTCGAATTAAATTTGAAGGTAGGAATAGCCGCACTCATATCGGCTTTACCGTTGAATGTTACATCCAAATTCGGATCGTTGATGGAAAGGGCACCTTGGAACGATTTTCCTTTCACACTTCCGTTCACTGTTAAGTTTTTATAGCTGTAGTTTTTATAAGTGAATTCATCCAAACGTCCTTCAATCTTCGAGTTGAGTGTTTCGATTTTTAATCCTTTTCCATTGATTTTAGCGGTTAAACTTACATCGCCAATGGCAGTGTCGTTGAACCATTCACCCAATTTAAATTTCTGCAAATTCAAATTACCGGAGTAAGCGCTTTCACTGGTTTTCAAATCGTATTTAAAGTTCAAATCCGAATTGGCATTACCCAAATTGGTATTCAAGTTTCCACGCGCTACGAAGTCGGTTAAGAATCCATCGAGGTCACCGCTAAAGTTGATGTTTTGTAGTTTATTAAGGTTGTCAGGTATTTTGGCATTTGGCGCTATTCTTCGAATATCGGCAACAGAGGTATGCAACGATTTTAAACGAATATTTAAAAATGTTTCTTGTAAGCGAGGTAAGCCGGAGGTATACAAAGAACCACTTAATGTTGTGTTATTGCCTGTTTTTAAAACTATGTCTTTGGCATCAAGTCCACTGATTTTTCCTTTTAACTTTCCGTCAATAGAAATGGTATTGTGTGCATAAGGTTCAATCCCTTTCACAAAATAACTAAGGTCTTTGAGGGAGAATTTACTTTCGTGCAAATTCGCTTGCAGATTCACTTTTTCAATAAACTCTTTAAAATCGCTAAACGAGTTATAACGTAGTGCCAATTGGTCTTTCAGTTCTGAGTTTACGGTTTTCAATAAAAAATCGGTGTAGTGTACTTCGCGCAACGAGGCCAATAAGTCACCTTTTGATTCAACGATTTTAATACCGCATTTTTCGTTGATGCGGAGTGCTAAAATTTTTGTCGATACGCTATCGCTGTTCACAAAACCTTTGTCGGTGCTCAAGTGAATATCGCTAGTAAGGAGGTGATTAAAGTCGATTCGTTTTTCTACAGCAGGTTTGAATGTTTTATCGAGCGAAAAACTTCCTTTATTAATATCGATGCTATTCCATGAGATGTACCAATCTTTTGGAAGAAAAGTAAACGGAATAGTGTCTATCTTTTTCGCTGTTGTATCGTACTGCACAAAGCGAACGATAGGGTTATTGATTTCTAAATGATTGAGTTCTATTTTCTTTTTACCGATGTCTATCTTGTTCAGTGTAAGCGTAAGTTCTTCGATGCTAGTGAATACCGTAGATTTGTCTTTGTTGTTTTTCAGGTTGAAAACAATGCCACTGGTAGTGAACTTTTTGAGTGAAGTGTACCATTTGAAGGGCAATGAAGGTTTTGTAGTATCTACAGTGGGTTGATTTGCCGATGCAAAGAGTTTTGCTAAATCGAGAGTGCCGTCTTCGTTGATGGTCAAATTTACTTTCCCGTTTTTGAGGTTAATGGCATCCACCTCTACCTTTTTGTTGAGTAAACTCCAACTGTTAAGATCTACGTATAAAGTTGAAACGGCAATTAAGGTATCTCCGTTTTTCTTCCCTAAGTAAAAATCGTTTAGGCTGATATCTTCGAATAGGTTCCAACCAAAGGAGCCAATTTTCACCACGGCATTGGTTCGTTCGCTGATAATGGAGGTGGCTTTTTGTACCAAATAGTTTTGTACGCTTGAGTAACGCACAAGGAAAGAGAGAAGGCCACCTGTAAGCAGAATGACCAGCAAAAACACCCCTAATATCGTTACAAATTTTTTCAACCCTTTTTTCCTGATGCAAAATATTAAATTTGGCAAATAATGCCTGTAATATTAGCCATCGAATCATCTTGTGATGATACTTCAGCCGCCATTTGTAAAGATGGCAAAATTCTTGCCAACATTACTACTTCGCAAGCGATTCATATCGAGTGGGGTGGGGTGGTGCCGGAACTCGCATCACGAGAGCATTTGAAGAATATTGTGTATGTAGTGGATGCTGCCATAAAACATGCAAAAATTCATAAAAAAGATATTGATGGGATTGCATTTACGCAAGGTCCGGGATTAATTGGAGCGTTAATGGTGGGCGTTTCTTTTGCTAAGGCTATGGCTTTGGTGTTGGATATTCCTTTACTTTCAGTGAACCACATGCAGGCTCACGTTATGGCTAATTTCATTGATGCTGAACCGGCTTTTCCGCATTTGTGTTTAACCGTTTCAGGCGGACATACACAAATTGTACTCGTGGAATCGCCTAACAAAATGCAAGTGATAGGTGAAACGATTGATGACGCTGCCGGTGAAGCTTTTGATAAAACAGCAAAAATTCTGGGATTGCCTTATCCCGGGGGCCCTTTGGTGGATAAGCACGCGCAGCAAGGCAATCCGTTGCGTTTTAAATTTCCGGAAGGGAAAGTAGAAGGCTTGAATTTCAGCTTCAGCGGATTAAAAACGGCTGTGCTTTATTTTGTTCGCGATCATTTAGTGGAGGAGCCCGATTTCGTGCAAAACAATATGGATGACATTTGTGCTTCTATTCAACATACGATCATTGCCGTGTTGATGAAGAAAGTTACAAAGGCGGCTGAAATGCACGGTATTACTACCATTACATTAGCGGGTGGTGTTTCTGCGAATTCCGGGTTGCGAAGTGCTTTGCAAAAATTGGGCGAAACGAAAGGTTGGAACGTTCATATTCCTGCCTTTCAATATTGTACCGATAATGCCGGAATGATTGGTATTGCCGGATACTACAAGTTTTTGGAAAATGATTTTTGCGATCAAAGGGTAGAACCGATTGCGCGGTTGGGGATTTAGTCTATTAATTTTTCACAACAAAGTCGCTTTTTGTAGTCCATTCACGAATTACCTTTATTTTCGATTATTATGAATCCACGCTATATCAATTTTATTCTGATTTCTATTTGTGTTGCCCTGCTGGGCTTAGTTGTTATCCAGGTGAATTGGGTGAAACAAAGTTACAAACTGCGCGAAGAACGCTTCGACCAAGAAGTTTCTTTGGCCATGAGCAATACTACCCACAAACTGGAGTTAGATGAAGCCGAGAACTATTTCAAAAGTGCCGGTATTCCTAATTTTCAGAAAACGGTATCGAAAATGTATGATACGATGCAATCGATGCGGCAGATCAACGAGAATTTTATGCTCATCGATTCCATTGGCCAAAACGCTATGAAATTCGGGTTTAGCGATACCACAGGTGCTTTTGTTTCTAAGTTTTTTGGTTCTGTAACCTATCTGCAGGAGAAGGCGGAACAAATTCAAAAACAAGCCTTGGATGTAACTCACTTAAGCGATCCCAAAGAGCGTGAACGCAAGGTTATAGAGCAGCAATTTGTAAAGTACAATCGTTTTTTCGAGGAATTGGCTGTTAAGTTTATGCTCGATGATAAATGTCTCAGTGAGCGAATCGATACTATTTTACTGAACAATTTATTGAAGAACGAATTAAAAAATGTAGGTGTTGATCTCGATTACAAGTTTGCCCTATTTGATGACTTTTCAACTGAACCCATTGTTGGCACATTGAAGAATGTTTCCAAGGCTGATGTGGAACAATATTATTCTATTCCCTTATACGCCAACGATTTTTACCGTAACTCAGGCTTACTTGTAGTTAGTTTTCCGCATAAAACCAATTATATCTTACAATCGATGTGGTTGATGATTGCTACCACTTTGGCCTTCATCCTTATTATTCTAACATCCTTTGGCGCTTCGTTCTTCATTATCTTCCGTCAGAAGAAAATCGATCAATTGAAAAACGATTTCATCAATAACATGACGCATGAGTTTAAAACTCCGGTGGCCACCATTTCATTGGCTAGTCAGATGTTGAAAGACGAAGATGTGATTAGCAACACCACACGCATCAGACGATATGCCGATATGATTGAGGAAGAAAACAAACGTTTAAGTGGTCACATTGAAAATGTATTACAAGCTGCTCGTTTCGATCGGGGCGATTTTAAATTGAAAATCGAGAAGTTAGATATGCACGATTTGTTGGAGGATATTGTTTCGTCACTTCAATTTAGAGTAGAGAATGAAGGGGGAACCATCACACACGACTTTAAAGCTCAAAAATGGGAAATTCAGGGCGATAAATTCCACTTAACCAATGGGGTTTACAATATCATCGAAAATGCCTTGAAATACCGTAAAGACGATGCGCCTGAGATTAAAGTATCAACCACCAGTAACGCCAAAGGCATTACTATTGCTGTGCAAGATAATGGAATAGGTATTTCCAAGGAGAACCAAAAAATGATTTTTGAGAAGTTTTATCGTGTACCCACCGGAAATATTCATAATGTCAAAGGATTCGGTTTAGGGCTAAGTTACGTGAAGATTATTGTTGATGCCCATAACGGAACAATCAGCGTAAGCAGTGAGCTCGGGAAAGGCAGTCGTTTTGAGGTGTTTTTGCCTTTTGAACATGTGCTTTAAGTAATATTTAATGTGTTAAGGAATCAAAATTCCGGGTTTTAAACTAAACTTTGCCCCTCAAATGTTGTTAATTTAACAATTGAAAAAAATATATGAATATGTCTAAGAAAAAAATCCTTTTGGTTGAAGACGATACTAATCTCGGCAACTTATTGCTCGATTCTTTGGAAATAAAAAATTACGATGTTACCTTGAAACGTAACGGTGAAGAGGGTTTAACAGAGTTTAAAAACGGGAAATACGACATGTGTATTTTCGATGTGATGATGCCCAAAAAAGACGGATTCACTTTAGCTAAAGATGTTCGAAGAATCAATGGTCAAGTGCCTATTGTTTTCCTTACAGCAAAATCATTAAAAGAAGATGCGATTGAAGGTTTGAAAATTGGTGCCGATGATTATATCACGAAGCCTTTCAGCATGGAAGAGTTGTTGTTGAGAATGGATAACATCTTCAAACGTTTACCGAAAACAGAAGTGAGCGATCAGAACGAATTTAAAATCGGAAAGTTCGATTTCAATAATACCAATCGTACATTAACTTTAGCGGGCAACTCGGTTAAGTTAACTACAAAGGAATCGGAGTTGTTGAAAATGCTGGCGTTACATATCGATAGAGTGTTGGAGCGTGAAGTTGCATTGAATGCGGTATGGGGAACCGATAGTTATTTTGCCGGAAGAAGTATGGATGTGTACATCGCCAAATTGCGTAAATATTTAAAAGAAGATCCGAACGTAGAAGTGTTGAACATTCACGGAACAGGATTTAAAATGATTATTAAGAAGTAAGCATTGCTTCTTCATAGAGATTGGCTGCACTAGAAATGGTGCAGCTTTTTTTTGTGACAATTCTTTGACAATGGTTTTTATGTAATTATTGTCCTTATCGCGTTTCCTTATTAAATCTTTAATTATGGAAACACGTAATGTTCTTTTCGAAAAAAATTATCTAAACATTATTTTCGACAACCGTAACAAGGAATACGGAGCTTATCAACTGCGCATGGAATATGAGAAAAATATTGCCATTGCACTTTTCTCTTCTATCTTATTATTAGTAATTGTGCCGGTGAGCATTAAGGGGTATAAGTATTTCTTTCCGGCTCATCAAACGTTTAAAGCTTCCGGGCCAATTACATTGTCGGACATTGACTTAATTGTGCCGGATGTGATTGTAGAAAAATTGCAATCTATGCCACCGAAAGGAACGCCTCCGCCATCAGATGCTTTAACGCCAATGGTGGTTACAGATAATACTGCTGAGGACAGAGATACAACGCACGAAGAGCTGTTGGCTATGAATACAACCGGAACGCCTTCGAATGGACCCATAGGTGTTCCAAACGGGGAAATTGGGGGTGCAGGCCCCATAGATGTAGTGGTAGCAGCTAAACCTGAAGTAATAACGCCTCCAACTATTCTTGCATTTGCTGAGGAAATGCCCGAGTTTCCGGGTGGTGAAACTGCATTGTTACGCTACATTAAAGACCATTTGGAATATCCTGCTCGTGAACGTGAAGAAGGCATTAGCGGAACTGCCATTGTTAGTTTTGTTGTAGACGAGAATGGTCAAGTCATAAACGTAACGGCTGTTCGTTCTTCCACAAGAGGATTTAAAAGTTCTTCAGAAGAAGTAGTGGCGCAGTTACCAAAATTCAAACCCGGCAGACAATCCGGTAAAAACGTGAAGGTGCGAATGAGTGTTCCGATAAAATTTCAAACACAATAGTTATTGAAGTCTGTGCTTTTCGTTGTTCATAATGTTTTCAACGGTCCAAGTCACTCTTTGTTTAAAGGGTGACTTTCTTTCGTTACAATCTTGTTTGTTGCAAATCTCACAGCAGAAAGGCATACAGCCATCCACATGAATAAAGAATTCAATGCTGTCGCCAAATTGATTGCGAATTAAATCGGTTAGTTTTTCGTGCTCGGCATGTGCTTCGTGTACATTCAAATACCAAGGTAAAGTGAGGTGACAATCGATATGCAAACTGCCTCCGTATTTTATCACACGCACATTGTGTAGGTCCATCCAATTCGGAATTCTATTGGCTTCTAGAAATGCGGCTAACGATTCCAATAAGGCTTCATCTGCTTCATCCATAATGCCTGAGATGGATTCTCGTACAATTTTATAACCCATGTAAATTGTAATGCAGGCAAAAATTAAGGATACCGAGGCATCGAACCATGTCCAGTGTGTGAAATAAATAACAATTAAAGCACCTATTACACCCAACGTATAATACGTATCAGTAAGTAAATGTTTACCACTGGCCACAAGCGCAATCGATTTTTCTTTCTCCCCTTTCTTTACACAATAGGTTCCTACACCATAGTTCACTAATGCAGTAATGCCTATCAGTATCATACCAATATCTAAGCTGTGTAAGGCTTCCGGATGTAAGAGCTGTTCAATCGATTTGTAAACGATAACTAATCCCGCAAATACAATCAATGCACCCTCGATGGCTGCAGAAAGAAATTCAACTTTACCGTGGCCATAGGGGTGATTTTTATCTCTGGGCAACGAAGCCAAATAAATACTGTATAAACCGATGAAAGCCGCAATAATATTGACTGTGCTCTCTAATGCATCCGTCAAAACAGCTACCGAATGCGTGAACAAGTAGGCCGCTAATTTTAGTCCGAATAAAGTAATGGCAACAACAACTACAATTTTCTGCGTACGTAATGTGGTTTGTTCTTGCATAACTTTAATGTATTGAAGTGAATTAAGATCGTTCTGTTTTAAATTCGGAATTGAAATGAAATTCAATATCCGGATTATTACTAATCTCCATATTCAAGAACCAGTCGTTCGGTGCAAGATAAACGATGTTATCGTCTTTGTCGTGCACAATATTGGTGTGTTTGAATCGAATAAAATCTTCCAGTTTTTGTTTGTTCGAAGAACGCAACCAACAAGCCTTCGTGAGGTTAATCGGTTGGAAACGGCACGATGCACCATATTCGTACTGTAAACGATATTGAATCACCTCAAACTGAAGTTCTCCAACCGTTCCAACATATTTTCGATTACCCGGTTGCTGAGTGAATAACTGTGCCACCCCTTCATCTGTAAGCTGTGTAATTCCTTTTTCCAGTTGTTTCGATTTCATTGGGTCGGTGTTAATCAACTCTTTGAAAATCTCTGGCGAGAAGCTTGGAATACCACGAATTTGGAAGTCTTCACCTTCCGTCATCACATCTCCGATTTTGAAATTTCCTGTGTCATATAAACCCACCACATCGCCCGGGTAGGCTTCATCAATAATATTCTTGTCAGAAGCTAAAAACGTTACCGGAGTAGCGAAACGGAAATCTTTATTGATACGGCAATGATGGAAGTATTTTCCTTTTTCAAACTTTCCGGAAACAATACGCATAAAGGCAATACGGTCGCGGTGTTTAGGATCGATGTTCGCGTGAATTTTAAAAATAAAACCCACCATTTTTTGTTCGGTTGGTTCAATGAAACGCTTATCGGTTTCTCTGCCTCTCGGTGTTGGCGCGATTTCCAAGAAGGTATCGAGCAATTCTTGTACTCCAAAATTGTTCACGGCCGAACCGAAAAACACAGGCGCAACATCTCCGGCTAAATAAGCATCTATCGAAAAAGGATCAAAAACACCTTCAATCAATTCTACATCTTCGCGCAATTTTGCTGCATCACGCTCGCCTACAATTTTCTCTAATTCGCTGTCGTTAATATCATTGAGGGTTATAATTTCATCGGAAACCTTTTGTGTAGAAGGCTTGAACAAGTTGATGTTTTTGCGATGCAAATTGTACACGCCTTTAAAGGCACTACCTCTGTTAATTGGCCACGACAAAGGTCTTGTTTTAATCTTTAACTCTTTTTCGATTTCTTCTAACAACTCGAAAGGATCTTGTCCTTCGCGGTCGAGTTTGTTGATGAACACAATCACGGGTGTTTTACGCATTGAACACACCTCCATCAATTTACGGGTTTGTTCCTCCACACCTTTCACCGAATCGACTACCATA